>ERZ827469.19-NODE-19-length-257513-cov-5.646684_pt1 | contig 257513 bp, 237 predicted proteins | sample MGYA00519917_ERZ827469 | MGnify/ENA primary metagenome ERZ827469 (study PRJEB31778, sample SAMEA3449314) | human gut metagenome | biome: human gut; feature: human-associated habitat; material: faeces | place: United Kingdom | collected 2010/2012 ... | reverse complement strand
ATACCTGCCTGTCACGCAGGGGGTCGCGGGTTCGAGTCCCGTCCGTTCCGCCACTTATTAAAAGCCCTGAGCATTTGCTCAGGGCTTTTTCTTTGCCTGTCGCTTTATTATTGCTTTTTTAGCAAAAATCCTCTGCGTTTAGCGCTCTTTTTCTCAATCCTCTCGTTGGTCATAATTACCCTCGTTAACCGATATGAATGAATAAAGAGGAAAATCATGACAATCCCTGCATTTGGTCTTGGGACCTTCCGTCTGAAAGATGACGTGGTTATTGCATCTGTAAAAACGGCGCTTGAGCTTGGCTATCGCACCATTGATACCGCGCAAATCTATGATAATGAAGCTGCTGTGGGTCAGGCTATTGCTGAAAGCGGCGTTGCGCGCGATGAACTGTTCATCACCACCAAGATCTGGATTGAAAATCTCAGCAAAGACAAGCTGATCGCCAGCCTGAAAGAGAGCCTGCTGAAGCTGCGGACTGACTATGTCGACCTGACGTTAATCCACTGGCCGTCGCCAAACGATGCCGTTGCCGTCGAGGAGTTTATGGCCGCGCTGCTGGAAGCGAAAAAGCAGGGGTTGACCCGTCAGATTGGTATTTCTAACTTCACCATTCCGCTGATGGAGCGGGCAATTGCCGCCGTTGGCGCAGAGAATATCGCGACCAACCAGGTTGAACTCTCTCCGTACCTGCAGAACCGTAAAGTGGTTGATTGGGCGCGTGAACACGGTATTCATATCACCTCTTACATGACGCTGGCCTACGGTAAGGCGCTGAAAGATGAAGTGATTGCACGTATTGCAACGAAACATAATGCCACGCCGGCACAGGTTATCCTGGCCTGGGCAATGGGCGAAGGTTATGCGGTAATTCCGTCTTCGACGCGGCGCGAAAACCTGGCAAGCAACCTTAAAGCTCAGGATCTGCAGCTTGATGAAGACGATCGCCAGGCGATCGCCGCCCTGGACTGCAACGATCGTCTGGTTAGCCCGGACGGTCTGGCGCCTGAATGGGACTAATCTAATCCCCCTCTGTACTCTACAACCCTCTTACAGCTCCTTCGGGAGCTGTTTTACATGTTCGCTAAGAAAGTCGATAAAGGCTCTGATCCGCGTGCTTACGGCTCTGTCGCTGTAGTAAACCGCGCTAAACGGCATTTCAACCGGCAGCCGTTTATCAGCCAGCAGCTCGACAAACGCCCCTTCAGCAATTTCCTTATCCACCATATAGTCCGACAGACAGGCGATTCCGTTACCGGCCAGGCACAGCTGCTTGAGCGTTTCTCCGCTATTGGAAGATATCTCGCTTTCGATTTCCAGCAGCTGGCCATCGCAGCAGGAGACTGGCCAGGTATTCAATGAAACAGGTTCGCTAAAACCGAGGCATTGATGATTTTTTAGCTCAGCGACGCTTTGCGGCGTTCCATGGCGAGCGAGATAGTCCGGTGAAGCGATTATTTTGCGGTAGCTATTAAACAATGGCCTGGCGCGCAGGCTGGAATCGGTCAGCGTGCCGGCGCGGATCGCGACGTCAACTTTCCGCTCAATCAGATTGATAAAGGTTTCGGACGAGACCAGAGTAAGGCTCATCTCTGGATAACGCTCACGGAAGGGTTTTATCAACGGCATCAGAAAATGCAGTATCACCGGCGTCGCGGCATCAACCCGTAATAGTCCTCTTGGCGTCGTACGACTCTCCAGAAGTTCATTTTCGGCAGCGGCCATCTCCTGAAGCACAACCTGCATGCGACGGAAATAACGCTCTCCTTCTTCGGTCAGGCTTAGCTGACGGGTCGTACGGTTAAGCAGGCTCACGCCGAGCTTTGATTCCAGCTTTTTCACCGCCCGGCTGACGGCGGAATTGGCCTGACCTAGCTGTTCCGCTGCGCGGCTAAAGCTGCCGCTCTCGACCACGGCGACAAAAATGGCGATTTCTTCTGAGGTAGCTCTCATTATTGCACCTGTGGCAAAATTCTATTGATACTTTGGCTATTTTTGTTATTAAAGCATCTCTTCATACTACGTGTCATCTTAATCATGTTGATACGGAGTACATTATGCCGCTGGCGCTACTTGCCTTAACTATCGGTGCCTTTGCTATTGGCACGACCGAATTTGTCATTGTGGGCCTGGTGCCCACCATTGCAGAACAACTTGCTATTTCGCTACCCTCTGCGGGGCTGTTGGTTTCTATCTATGCGCTCGGCGTGGCGATTGGCGCCCCGGTGCTCACCGCGCTGACCGGGCGTATGCCGCGTAAGCAACTGCTGCTGGCGTTAATGGCGCTGTTTACCGCCGGTAACCTGCTGGCCTGGCAGGCGCCGGGTTATGAAACTCTGGTTCTGGCACGCCTGCTGACGGGACTGGCGCACGGGGTATTCTTTTCGATCGGATCGACAATTGCGACCAGCCTGGTCCCGAAAGAGAAAGCGGCTTCGGCGATTGCGATTATGTTTGGCGGTCTGACCGTTGCGCTGGTGACCGGCGTACCATTGGGCACCTTTATCGGCCAACACTTTGGCTGGCGCGAGACGTTCCTTGCCGTGTCGATCCTTGGCGTAATCGCATTAATGAGCAGCCTTATCCTGGTGCCGAATAACATTCCCGGTCGTGTCAGCGCCGGTTTGCGCGCCCAGCTCCAGGTTCTGACTCATCCCCGTTTACTGATAATCTATGCCATTACGGCTTTGGGATATGGCGGCGTATTCACCGCTTTTACCTTCCTGGCGCCGATGATGCAGGATCTTGCCGGATTTAGCCCGGCGGCCGTTAGCTGGATCCTCCTGGGCTACGGTGTTTCTGTAGCGGTGGGCAACGTATGGGGCGGAAAGCTGGCGGATAAGCATGGCGCCGTGCCCGCGCTGAAGCTGATTTTTGCCGCCCTGGTTGCTTTACTGCTGATCTTTCAGTTTACGGCCAGCATTCAGTATGCGGCGCTGGCGACGGTACTGGTGATGGGCATCTTCGCATTCGGTAACGTTCCGGGTCTGCAGGTATACGTTGTGCAGAAAGCGGAGCAGTATACTCCAGGCGCGGTTGACGTTGCCTCAGGCCTGAATATTGCCGCCTTTAACATCGGGATTGCCTTAGGATCGGTGATTGGTGGGCAGACGGTAGAACATTATGGTCTGGATCAGACGCCCTGGATTGGCGCGCTGATAGTTCTGGTCGCGCTGTTGCTGGTGGTTCTTAGCGGCCGGCTCGATAAGCCTCAGCGCTGTGCTACGGTTCTTTCCGTAGAAGGATAAAGGTTTCTGGCAAATTGCATTGAAAGTGTATACAAAAATCCCTATAACAGAAGGACCAGCTGCAGTCTCGGGCTGGTTTCCTGTTATCGAGGTTTGATGCCTAAATTGCGAAAGAATACCTATGCCATGCGCTACGTCGCCGGACAACCCGCGGAGAGAATCTTACCTCCGGGGTCGTTTGCTGGCATGACTCCGGCTTTTCCGGCCGGGGTACCGTTAAGTTCGGATGAGAAAATCCGCGTGCTGGTGTGGAACATCTTCAAACAGCAGCGCGCAGAGTGGAAATCCGTGCTTAATAATTTCGGTAAAGATGCGCACCTGGTGTTATTACAGGAAGCGCAAACCACGCCTGAGTTAGTGAAATTCGCCACCTCCAATTATCTGGCCGCTGACCAGGTTCCGGCACTGGTGCTTCCGCAGCATCCTTCCGGCGTGATGACGTTAGCTTCCGCCCACCCCATTTACTGCTGCCCACTGCGCGAGCGCGAGCCTATCCTGCGGCTGGCAAAGTCAGCGTTGGTCACCGTTTACCCGTTACCGGATACCCGGCTGCTGATGGTGGTAAATATCCACGCGGTCAACTTTAGTCTTGGCGTGGATGTCTACAGCAAGCAGCTGCTGCCGATTGGCGACCAGATTGCCCATCACAGCGGGCCGGTGATAATGGCGGGTGACTTTAACGCCTGGAGTCGTCCGCGAATGAACGCTTTGTATCGCTTTGCGCGTGAAATGTCGCTGCGCGAAGTCCGCTTCTCTGACGATCAGCGCCGCCGTACTTTTGGCCGCCCGCTTGATTTTGTGTTCTACCGGGGGTTAAGCGTGCACGATGCTTCCGTGCTGGTGACCCGCGCGTCCGACCACAACCCGCTACTAGTTGAATTCAGTCCCGGCAAGCCTGATTAATTAAGGTATGTCAGGCCTGCCATGGGGCAGGCCTGCGTATGCATGGTGCTGCCTTTATTACTCAAAAAACCGAAGGATAATGCAATGACAACACGCTCTCATCATGACAACGTCGAAAAACAGTTTGGCTCACAGGCCAGCGCCTACCTGAGCAGTGCCGTACACGCTTCAGGGCGCGATCTGCAGCGACTGGCCGAACGGCTGGCGGACTTCCCTCAGGCCCACGTGCTGGATATGGGATGCGGTGCCGGACACGCCAGCTTTGCGGCGGCAGGGCAGGTTGCCCAGGTAACGGCATATGATTTATCCAGCCAGATGCTGGAGGTGGTGGCTCAGGCCGCAAGGGATAAAGGTTTTGCTAATATTGCCACGCAGCAGGGCTATGCCGAATCTTTGCCTTTCGCTGATGCCAGCTTTGATGTCGCGATCAGCCGTTATTCTGCGCATCACTGGCATGATGTTGGCCAGGCATTGCGTGAAGTGAAGCGGGTGCTGAAACCGGGCGGAGTGATGATTATTATGGATGTGATGTCGCCCGGCCATCCTGTTCGCGACGTCTGGCTGCAGACGGTTGAGGCGCTGCGCGATACCTCCCATGTTCGCAACTACTCCAGCGGCGAATGGCTGACAATGGCGAGTGAGGCCGGTTTGGTGATAAATCATCTGCTGACCGATCGCCTGCCTCTGGAGTTCAGCTCCTGGGTCGCGCGGATGCGGACGCCAGCGGCGCTGACGGCAGCGATTCGTTTATACCAGGAGAGCGCATCGGCGGAGGTCAAAGCCTATTTTGCATTGCAGCAGGATGGTTCTTTCACCAGCGATACGATTATGTTTGAGGCCCATAAGGCCATCTAACGCAGAGATAAAACAAAAGGCACCGCATGGGTGCCTTTTTTAATGCCTGCTGAATCATCAGGATTCCGGTCTGTCGCTGTTTTTCACAAACAGCGTCAGCTGATCGCCAGGTTTCAGGTTGCCGGTATCGCTGTTCCAGCGCATCACATCGCGAATGTTCACGCCATGGCGTTTCGCAATGCTCGACAAAGAGTCGCCCTTACGCACGCGATAGGTAATGCTATCGCTATTGTTTGCCAGACGTTCAGCGCTGCTGCCTGCGCCAATCACCAGATTCTGACCGACCTTCAGGTTAGAACCGCGAATACCGTTCCACTGCTGCAGATCTTTCGTTGATACGCCGAGACGCGATGCAATGCCGGAGATGGTGTCACCGGAGCGCACCTGGTAGCTGCGGCTGGTCAACGGCTTGTTATCAGCCAGCAGCGTCGGCTGCACGGCGGCAATATCACCGGAGGCCAAAGACTCACGCAGTTGCGCCGCATGCTTCTGCGGTACCAGTACGTAATTCGGCCCGTTCGCGCCCAGAGTCGACCCCTTAACGCCTGCATTGAACGTTTTCAGCTTGCTGACGGGCATTCCTGCCATATCCGCTAGCTGTGAAATCTCAACCGGACTGTCGAGACGTACACGCGCCAGGGCACGGCTTTCGTCTGCTGTCGGCAACCTTACGCCATACCGCTTGCTGTTCTTGAGAATATCGCTCAGGGCCAGCATTTTTGGTACGTATATTTTGGTTTCCTGTGGTAATGACAGCGACCAGAAATCGGTGGGTTTACCCCGTGATTTGTTCGCTTTGATAGCCTTCATTACCCGACCTTCGCCGCTGTTATAGGCAGCGACGGTTAACAACCAGTCGCCGTCGAACATTTTGTTCAGACGTTGCATCATGTTTAACGCTGCCGTGGTTGAGGCAACGATGTCACGACGCGCATCGTAACTGCGGGTCTGTTTCAAACCATAATTGCGCCCGGTGCTCGGAATGATCTGCCAAATGCCTGCGGCATTGGCGCCAGACGTTGCGTGCGGGTCAAAAGCGCTCTCCACTATGGGTAGTAATACCAGTTCCATTGGCATGTTACGTTTCTTAACTTGCCCGGCTATCCAGTACATATACGGCTCTGCCCGTAAAGTTACATCGTGGAGATAGCTCTTATTTCTTAAGTACTTCTGTTTTTGTTCGCGAATCCGGACGTTTTCCGGAATTCCCATCTTTAGCTCGTCGCCTATTGAAGTCCACAGATCCTGGTCTTGCGCGTAGAAGGTTCCATCATCTAACCAGCGCGCTCGACTTGTGAACTTGCTTGCTTCCCCTTGACTCGCTGCAGAAAGGCTCTGTGCGTGCTGTTGTACGGTGCCATCGTTCTTAGACGCCTGGCACCCCACCAGCAGGACAGAGGCGAGTAAAATCGCTCGTGCCTTCATGTGTGTGTCAATAGTTGCTTAAAAGACGAGCAAGGATAACGGTGAAGTCGTCTGAAGACAAGAATTAAATATCAGAAGTCGTCTTTCTTTGACCTTAACCAGGCAAATCGCTGAATAGAGTGTTGCAAATTTGTTTCTTTGTCTATTTCTTTAATTAAATCATCATCATCCGTTCGAAGAAATAAATTAATAAGACGCTCATTTTTCAGAGTTACGGGGAGTGTTTTTTGGTTTTTTGCACGTAACTCATTAACTTTGTGGTAGTAATCGTTTATCTCCCTATCATGGGGAAGGATGCTTATTGCAAACTTCATGTTTGCTAAAGTGTACTCATGTGCGCAACATATTAATGTTTCGTCAGGAAGGGCGCTAATCTTCTTAAATGATTGATACATCTGCTCTGCGGTCCCTTCGAATAGTCTGCCGCAGCCGCCGGAAAACATTGTATCGCCACAAAATAGATAAGGTGCGCTGTAGAAACAGATGTGTCCTAAAGTGTGACCTGGCGTGGCAAAAATAGAAAATTCGCGGCCCAAAACAGTGAGGCTATCTCCGTCCTTCACGACGTGGGTTGCGCCCTTATCCTGGGTTTCTGCCGGTCCGTAAACCACCAGGTTCGGGAATTTTTCCCGCAGTTGTTTAACGCCGCCAACATGGTCGCGGTGGTGATGCGTCAACAAGATAGCTTCCGGCTGCCAGCGGTTTTGTTCGATGGCGGCGAGCACGGGCGCGGCTTCTCCGGGATCGACTATCAGGCAGCGCCCGCTATCTTCACTAAGAACCCAGATGTAGTTGTCCTGAAATGCGGGAATACTGATAAGATTCATAAATTACCTCTAATGCGTAGCGGAAGGTTGCGATGAAGCCGGCAAGGATACCTCATACAGTTACAGCGCCAGAGCACTGGTCCAGCATGCCGTGGGGCGAATACTACCGCGAATCGCTGGAACGGCAGATGAAACCGTGGCTCGCTAAATTATATGGCTTTCATTTACTTAAGATTGGCAATCTGAGCGCGGAAATCAATACCGAAGCCTGCGCGATTTCCCATCAGGTGAATGTCTCTTTGCAGGGGAATCCTGTGCAGGTAAAGGCCGATCCGCTGCATTTGCCTTTTGCCGAAAAGTCGGTAGATGCCTGCCTGCTGGCGCATACCTTACCGTGGTGCAGCGATCCGCATCGACTGCTGCGGGAAGCGGACCGGGTGCTGATTGACGATGGCTGGATAATTTTAACCAGTTTTAATCCTGTAAGCCTGATGGGGTTACGTAAACTGGTGCCGGTGTTACGCAATAAGCCCCCCTATAACAGCCGCATGTTCACCTTAACGCGTCAGATGGACTGGCTGGGGTTGCTGAATTTTGAAGTTATGCACTACGGGGGCTATCAGGTCCTTCCCTGGTCGCGCCACGGGGGGAAAATGCTCAGCACGCATCTACCGGCGTTGGGATGTCTGCAGCTCATTGTTGCCCGTAAACGCACTATCCCATTGACGCTAAACCCGATGAAATCGGGCAAAGCAAAAAAACGGATACCGCAGGCGGTAGGCGCCACGCGTCAGTGGCGCAAGGGGCAGAATTAACTTTCTGCCTGATAACCGATGTCGTCCCGGGTTGGGTTAGATGCTGCCGCGCGCGCCAGTTCGTCGCAACGTTCGTTTTCCGGATGTCCGGCATGGCCTTTAACCCATTCCCATTTTATCTTGTGTTGACCCAGCGCGGCGTCCAGGCGCTGCCAGAGATCGACATTTTTTACCGGTTTCTTGTCGGCCGTTTTCCAGCCGCGTTTTTTCCAGTTGTGGATCCACTGCGTAATCCCCTGACGCACATACTGGCTGTCGGTACTGAGGATCACTTCACAATGTTCTTTCAGCGCTTCCAGGGCGACGATGGCGGCCATCATCTCCATGCGGTTGTTCGTTGTAAGGTTAAAGCCTTCGCTAAAAGTTTTTTCCTTCCCGCGATAGCGTAAAATCGCACCGTAGCCGCCAGGACCTGGATTTCCCAGGCAAGAACCATCGGTGAAAATTTCTACCTGTTTGAGCATCTCTGGTAGACTTCCTGTAATTGAAATCGATACGTAAAACGGTAAGTCTGACATAAATGACCGCTATGAGCACTGCAATTACGCGACAGATCGTTCTCGATACCGAAACCACCGGTATGAATCAGATTGGTGCGCACTATGAAGGGCACAAGATAATTGAAATCGGTGCGGTGGAGGTGATCAACCGCCGCCTGACCGGAAACAACTTCCACGTCTATTTAAAGCCGGACCGGCTGGTGGATCCTGAAGCGTTTGGCGTCCACGGTATTGCGGACGAATTCCTGATGGATAAGCCCGCGTTTGGTGATGTGGTCGATGAGTTTCTCGACTATATCCGCGGCGCGGAGCTGGTCATCCATAACGCATCGTTCGATATCGGCTTTATGGACTATGAATTTGCTAAGCTGAATCGCGGCATTCCGAAGACGGATACCTTTTGTAAGGTGACCGATAGCCTGGCCCTGGCGCGTAAAATGTTCCCGGGCAAGCGTAACAGCCTTGATGCCCTCTGTTCACGTTATGAAATAGACAACAGCAAGCGAACGCTGCACGGGGCGTTGCTCGATGCCCAGATTCTGGCCGACGTTTATCTGATGATGACCGGTGGCCAGACGACGATGGCTTTCTCAATGGAAGGGGAAGGGCAGCAGCAGGCCGGAGAAATGGGCATTCAACGCGTTGTGCGCGCCGCCAGCAAATTACGGGTGGTTTACGCCTCTGATGAAGAGCTGATGAACCACGAGTCGCGGCTCGATCTGGTGCAAAAGAAAGGCGGAAGCTGCCTGTGGCGGGCCTGATTTACCCATAAACGCGCTAAAAATAGTCTGTTGGGTGATTTTTGCAGCAAGCGATTCAAAAATGAAGAAAAAGCGTTGACGGAGTAGAGGGGAATCCGTAATATTCGCCTCGTTCCCAAGGGAACAGTAAGTGGAGCGGTAGTTCAGTCGGTTAGAATACCTGCCTGTCACGCAGGGGGTCGCGGGTTCGAGTCCCGTCCGTTCCGCCACTATTCAGAAAGCCTGAATCAGCAATGATTCAGGCTTTCGTCGTTTTAGCCTGCAGAACACATTCTCTTCCCCGTCTTCGCCAGCCATCCGTTGCGCCGGTCTGACAACGTTTGCCCGCGAGCCTGGCGTTAACAGCATTCATATTCTCGTTCCGCGCTGCGGGCGTTTACCTGCAGGGCTTTGGGGCGAGCGGGCGGGATAGCGCTGGTTTGAGGCATAAAAAGGGAGCCTGGGCTCCCCTGCCAGTCTGGCTTTAGCTGAGCGTGAAGGGATCTGCGTCCTGCCAGGCCGGAAACTTCTCGCGATACTCTTTTAGCGACGTCAGCGAAAGCTCAGCATCCAGGCGAGTCGCCTGATGCGGTTCGGCCGTCGCGATAATCTCACCCTGCGGCGTGATTATCCGACTATCGCCCCGGTAATGGTGTCCGTTGCCATCGGTGCCGACGCGATTGCATCCGGCAACATAAGCCTGATTTTCGATAGCTCTGGCGACCAGCAGCGACTGCCAGTGCATTGAGCGCGGGGCGGGCCAGTTGGCAACATACAGCGCTAAATCGTAGTCGTTATGGTTGCGTGACCACACGGGGAAGCGCAGGTCGTAGCATACCAGCGGCAGAATTCTCCAGCCGCGCCAGGCAAAAATGACCCGCTCGTTACCCGCTGCGTAATGATGATGTTCATCCGCCATGCGAAACAGGTGGCGTTTGTCATAGAAATGGATTTTACCGCCGGGCTCAACCAGCAAGAAGCGGTTAACCGGACCACGGTCCGTTTGCAGCGCGGCGCTACCGGCAATCAGCGCGTTGGTTTGGTCGGCTTTAGCCTCCATCCAGGCTACCACTTCCTCTTGCGACAGCGACTGTTTTGCTGCTTCCATCGCGAAACCGGTGGTGAACATTTCGGGTAAAACAATGAGGTCACGCCCGGTAATCCCTTCCAGTTGACGATCGAAATGGCGCAGGTTGGCGGGACCGTCCATCCACACCAGCGGTTGTTGTAAAAGGGTAATTTTCAGTCCGGGCACGGTGGTGAACTCCAGTATGATGAGAGGAATTATAATGACTTTAACACCATATCAGCCGATGGACGGCTCAGGGAATATTTTGTAAAAGAATGACAGCCCTGGAAATACCTTCCGCTGAATTGTCAGAAAAAAGAGAGGCGGGGAAGTCCCCGCCTCGATCGTGATGGGTTTATTTTTTCGTTTTTAAGCCGCTTCGATCTTGCGCACTTTCTCCGGCAGCTTTACCGGGCGGGTCGCCAGTTCATCCGGGGCGAAATCGTCGACGTTAATGCTGCGCAGTCGGCTGGTTTCCGCACGGACCAGGATGTCCGCCTCGTCCTGATTGATTAGCCCTTTTGCCAGCGCATTGCGGGCCAGTTCATCAAGACGCGTAAACGACAGATTCTTGCCCAGCTCTTTGCACAGGCGCTGGTGGATAGGGTCTGCTGCCATAACATCAAGCAGCGCTTCTTCCAGCAGGCCAACCGGATTATGCTCGCTCGGCGTCAGATACTGACCGCGGCCGATACGCGAACGCGTCGCGCTCGGAACCTGCAGGATTTTCGCTACCTTATGATCCAGCTTGTCTGAAGGCGCCAGGTAATGACGTCCGGTCGGGAAGATTGCCACGCGAAGCGCCCCAGCGACCAGACGATTCGGGAAGTTCACCAACAGATCGTCAATCGCCTGCTCGGCCTGATACAGCGCATCCTGCACCCCCCAGTGAACCAGCGGTAAGTCCGCTTCGTTACGCCCCTCATCGTCATAGCGTTTCAGGACCGCCGACGCCAGGTAGAGCTGGCTCAGCACATCTCCCAGACGCGCAGAAATTCTTTCACGACGCTTCAGACTACCGCCCAGTACCGCCATTGAGACATCGGACAGCAGAGCCAGGTTGGCGCTCAGTCGGTTCATATGTTGATAGTAGCGACGAGTGGCATCGCGGGTCGGCGAGCTGCTGGTGAGACCGCGGGTCAGGCCCAGCCAGAAACTGCGTACCTTATTGCTGCCCACGTGCCCGATGTGTTTAAACAGCAGCTTGTCGAAAGCGTTAACGTCGTTATTCTGCGCGGCCGCCATTTCATCCAGCACGTACGGATGGCAACGAATCGCACCCTGGCCGAAGATCATCATGCTGCGGGTCAGGATATTCGCCCCTTCAACGGTGATGGCGATCGGCGCGCCCTGATAGGCCCGCGCCAGGAAGTTTCCGGTGCCGAGCATAATGCCCTTACCGCCGGTAATATCCATTGCGTCAATGATGGAACGCTGACCACGGTGAGTACAGTGATACTTCACAATTGCCGACAGTACCGCTGGTTTTTCGCCAAGCATAATGCCGTAGGTAATCAGCGAGGCGGCGGCATCCATTACGTAGGCGTTGCCTGCGATACGCGCCAGCGGTTCTTCGATCCCTTCCATTTTACCGATAGAGATTTTGAACTGGCGGCGAATGTGCGCGTAGGCGCCGGTAGCCATGGCGACGGATTTCAGGCCGCCGGTAGCGTTTGACGGCAGGGTGATGCCGCGTCCCACGGATAAACACTCAACCAGCATCCGCCAGCCCTGGCCGGCCATCGACGGGCCGCCAATAATGTAATCGATAGGAACGAAAATATCTTTCCCCTGGGTCGGGCCGTTCTGGAACGGAACGTTCAGCGGGAAATGGCGACGCCCGATTTCAACGCCGGGGGTGCTGGTGGGGATGAGCGCGCAGGTGATGCCCAGCTCCTCTTCTCCACCCAGCAGGCGGTCTGGATCGGAGAGTTTAAACGCCAGCCCCAGTACGGTGGCGATAGGCGCAAGGGTGATATAGCGTTTGTTCCAGGTCAGGCGCATACCCAGCACCTGCTGGCCCTGCCATTCGCCCATGCAGACGACGCCGGTATCCGGAATGGCGCCGGCATCTGAACCCGCTTCCGGGCTGGTCAGCGCGAAGCACGGGATCTCCTGGCCGCGAGCCAGGCGCGGCAAATAGTGGTTTTTCTGTTCTTCTGTACCGTAATGCTGCAGCAGCTCGCCCGGGCCTAATGAGTTCGGCACGCCGACGGTAATCGCCAGGATCCCGGAGACGCCCGATAGCTTTTGCAGGACGCGAGCCTGCGCGTAGGCGGAGAATTCCAGCCCGCCGTACTCTTTCTTAATGATCATCGCGAAGAAGCGATGCTCTTTCAGATAGGCCCACAGCTCCGGCGGCAGATCGGCCATCTCGTGGGTAATTTCGAAGTCGTTCGCCATACGGCAGGCTTCTTCGACCGGGCCGTCAATAAAGGCTTGTTCTTCAGCGGTGAGGCGCGGCTGCGGATAGTTGTGCAGTTTCTGCCAGTCGGGGTTGCCGCGGAACAGATCGCCTTCCCACCAGGTTGTGCCAGCGTCAATCGCTTCTTTCTCGGTGCGCGACATCGGCGGCATGACCTTACGGAAAGCGCGGAACGCCGGGAATGAAATCATGGATTTACGCATCGGCGCAAGGTTAAACGGCAGTAAAACGATCGCCAGCGGAATCAGCAGCCAGATATTCCACAGCCCCGCAGCGCCGAGTGCGGCGGTCCAGACAAGCAAAATCGCGCTGCTCAGCAGCAGATTGATTCGGTGATAGAAGAGCGCACCGAGTAAAACAACGGTTGCAACAATACTCAAAATCATCATAGAGAAATGCTCCCTGTCTTGTAGGAGGTCTGACCACTTGTGATGATATGGTTGTAGTGGATGTAATTTGTTTTAGCAATGTGTTTACAAAATAATTACAACCTTGCTCACATTGTTGTACGGAAATGCGGCACATAAAATCAAAAGCACAGGGGATTGCATTGCGTGCTGCTTCTCGCTGCGTCGGCTATCCGGTAAACTGCCTGGGTTATCCCACAAATACTGAAGGATTATCCTCATGTACCAGGATCTTATTCGTAACGAACTGAATGAAGCCGCTGAAACGTTGGCTAACTTTCTGCAGGACGAAGCCAACATTCACGCGATTCAGCGTGCTGCGGTGCTGCTGGCGGATAGCTTTAAAGCTGGCGGCAAAGTCCTTTCCTGCGGTAACGGCGGTTCGCACTGCGATGCGATGCATTTTGCGGAAGAACTGACCGGGCGCTATCGTGAAAATCGCCCCGGCTATCCGGCCATTGCGATTTCCGACGTGAGCCATCTCTCTTGCGTCAGCAATGATTTCGGCTATGAATATGTTTTCTCTCGCTATGTAGAATCAGTGGGTCGTGCAGGCGACGTATTACTGGGGATCTCTACTTCCGGTAATTCAGGTAATGTTATCAAAGCGATTGAAGCCGCCCGCGCCCAGGGGATGAAAGTGATTACTCTGACCGGGAAAGATGGCGGTAAAATGGCGGGGTCAGCGGATGTAGAAATTCGCGTACCGCATTTTGGCTACGCCGACCGTATTCAGGAAATCCATATTAAAGTGATTCATATCCTGATTATGCTGATCGAAAAAGAGATGGTTAAAGCTTAAAAGGCTATTTTGTTAGCCATTTTGAACCCGGGCAGTGCTCAAGATCCTCACGTACATGAAGTACGCTCCGGTTTCTGCGCGCTGGCCGTGTCCAAACTGGCTGCACCAATAACGCCTTTTATGTTTCAGTAAGTGGTATGAGGTGATCTATGTGCGAATTGCTCGGGATGAGCGCGAATGTGCCCACAGATATTTGCTTCAGTTTCACCGGGCTGGTGCAGCGCGGTGGCGGAACCGGGCCACATAAAGACGGCTGGGGCATTACGTTTTATGAAGGTAAGGGCTGTCGCACATTTAAAGATCCGCAGCCTAGCTTCCAGTCGCCCATAGCAAAGCTGGTGCAGGAATATCCTATCAAGTCCTGCTCGGTCATCGCCCATATTCGCCAGGCCAACCGAGGTATCGTTGCGCTGGAAAACACTCACCCCTTTACCCGGGAGCTATGGGGGCGCAACTGGACCTACGCCCATAACGGTCAACTGGAGGGGTATGAGAGCCTCGAGACGGGAAGTCTGCATCCTATCGGGGAGACCGACAGCGAAAAGGCCTTCTGCTGGCTGCTGCACAGCATCACCGAGCGCTATCCGGAAATGCCGGGCGATATGGTTGAGGTATTCAGATTTATCGCCACGCTTGCCGGAGCGCTGCGTGAAAAAGGCGTTTTTAACATGCTGCTCTCCGACGGGCGCTACGTGATGGCGTTTTGCTCGACGAATTTATACTGGATTACGCGACGGGCGCCGTTTGGCGTAGCGACGCTGCTGGATCAGGATGTAGAAATTGACTTTCAACGCGAGACCACACCGAATGATGTGGTCTCCGTTATCGCCACTCAGCCGCTTACCGGCAACGAAACCTGGAATAAAATTATGCCAGGCGAGTGGGCGTTATTTTGCCTCGGGGACCGAGTAGTTTGACGCGAGCTGCGGCTGCACAACTTCGTGGCTGAGCGGTTTGCTCACCACGTAGCGGCCATTGGCGACCGAAACCACCGGCGGCTTATGCGTCTGCCGGAAGTAGTCGTACCCGGGTTTCAGCTGCTGCCAGAAATCCGCGAAGTAGGAAAATTTGTGACGCGCCATGTTGGCGTCGGTCATGCGGAAAGGATAAATGCTCACCTGAACGTTGGGCTGGCCGAAGACTAACGCGCCGGTGACGAACTGGAAGATTTCATCAATACCGGTATCGGTCATGGCGTAACAGCCAACGGATACGCAGGCACCGTGAATCATCAGATACTTTCCTTCATAGCCATGCGCGCGGTCGTAGGCGTTCGGGAAACCGATATTGATCGCTTTGTAGAAACGGCTGTCGGGTTTTAGCTGATTGCGGGAAACGTTATAGAAACCTTCGGGACTCTTGAAATCGCCCTGGCGCTGCTTTGGACCGAGCCCGCCGGAGTAGTTACAGATCCGGTAGCTGTCGAGAAGCTGGTAGGTTTCGCCCATCTTGACGTAAAGATCGAGCATGCGCTCTTCTTTGAAGATCTCAATGTAGACCGGCGAACCCATGAGCTGCTGCTTATACTCTTTGCTCATCGGCGTTGTCGAGCTGTTACTGCTAAGTAGCCCTGCGAATGAAACGCACGGCAACAGAAGCATCGCAATAAATAATGCGATTTTGCGCATACTACTTGTTCCTTGATAAAACAAATAACCACATTGCCAGGACGGCAAGAGAGACCCGAAATCAGAGTTTTCTGGTTTTAGAGCGCTCACATTAGCATCACGGCATTTTTTCGCAAGCACGACGTGCCACGTTTACGTTTTAGTTTTCCGTTATAGCGAATATTCAGGTAAAGCGCAGTCAGAACTTTGCGTAATAGCTCGCATTTTAGAACGACTTAATGGCAGTTTGTCTACAGGCGCTGCTCACGAAATGTTACACTTGCTCCGCTAAATACTCAGGGTAAGAAAGGATGCTTCTCTCCCGTCTTGTGAATCACCAGGACTACGATGTTCCTTTCTTCCTCTTATTTTCCATTAATTATGCTGGCCTCGGCCTGATGCCGGGGTTTACGTAACGGATACCTGCTAACGATATGATTAAAATCACGAAAGGGCTGAATTTGCCCATAGCTGGCATGCCATCACAGCAGATTTCTTCGAAGACTGCGGTCAAGCGCGTTGCGCTGTTGGGTGAAGAGTACATCGGTATGCGCCCCTCAATGGCGGTGCGTGAAGGCGACCGGGTACAAAAAGGTCAGCTTCTGTTCGAAGATAAAAGAAATCCTGGCGTGCGATTTACTGCCCCTGCGAGTGGAACCATCAGCGCCATTCATCGCGGCGAACGGCGGGTTCTGCAATCGGTCGTTATTGACGTAGATGGCGATGATGCTGTTCACTTTCCCCGCTATGAATTAGCCGATCTTGCCGCGTTGACGCGCGAGGCCGTGCAGCAGCAGCTGGTGGAGTCGGGGATGTGGACGGCGTTTCGCACCCGCCCTTTCAGCAAAATACCTGCGCCGGGCAGCGTTCCAGCGGCCATATTTGTCACTGCCATAGATACGAATCCACTGGCGGCAGACCCTCAGCCAATCATTCTGGCCCAGCGCGAGGCTTTTGACGCGGGCTTAACCCTGTTGACGCGGTTGACCGACGGTAAGGTCCACGTCTGCCAGGCCAGCGGTGGCAAGCTTGGCGGGCATCCCGTGGGCCAGGTGACCTTCAACCAGTTTGCCGGGCCGCATCCGGCCGGGCTGGTCGGGACCCACATCCATTTTCTCGAGCCGGTTAGCCTGAAAAAGCAGGTCTGGCATCTTAACTATCAGGACGTTATCGCCGTTGGCAAATTGTTCCTTGAAGGGGAGTTGTCTAGCGAACGCATTGTTGCGCTCGGCGGCCCGCAGGTGAAAGAGCCTCGTTTATTAAAGACCTGCTCTGGCGCCAGCCTTGATGAACTGCTGGCAGGTGAACTTCTGGATGATGAAAACCGCGTTATTTCTGGTTCAGTCCTCAGCGGAACGCACGCTCAAGGGCCCCATGCTTTTCTTGGCCGCTTTCATTTACAGATAAGCGTCGTAAAAGAGGGGCGTGAGAAAGAGCTGTTCGGCTGGGTAATGCCGGGGAAAGATAAATTTTCCATCACCCGTACCACGCTCGGCCATTTTATGAAGCGTAAGCTATTTAATTTCTCGACGGATACCAACGGCGGCGAGCGGGCTATGGTGCCGATTGGCAACTATGAGCGAGTGATGCCGCTGGATATTCTGCCCACCATGCTGCTGCGTGATTTGCTGGCGGGGGATACCGACAGCGCGCAGGCGCTGGGCTGTCTGGAACTGGATGAAGAAGACCTGGCGCTTTGCACCTACGTATGTCCCGGCAAGTACGAATATGGCCCGGCATTGCGCAGCGTGTTAACCCAGATAGAGCAGGAAGGATAAGTGATGGGCTTAAAGCAACTGTTTGACAAAATTGAGCCGCACTTTACGCACGGCGGCAAGCTGGAAAAATACTATCCGCTGTTTGAAGCGACGGCGACGCTGTTCTACACCCCCGGGCAGGTCACGCGCGGCGCGGCGCACGTCAGAGACGCCATCGATCTCAAGCGGATGATGATTCTGGTGTGGTTCGCCGTTTTCCCGGCGATGTTCTGGGGAATGTATAACGTTGGCCTGCAGACCATTCCGGCACTGCATAAATTATACGGCGCTGAGCAGCTGCAGCAGGTTATCGCCGGGAACTGGCACTACAGCATCGCGCAGTGGTTGGGGGTGAACTTCACCGCTGACGCCGGTTGGCTCAGTATGATGACCCTGGGGGCGGTATTTTTCCTGCCTATCTACATCACCGTGTTTCTTGTCGGCGGGTTCTGGGAAGTCTTGTTTGCTATCGTGCGCAAGCACGAAATAAACGAAGGCTTCTTCGTGACGTCAATTCTGTTCGCGCTGATTGTGCCGCCATCGCTGCCGCTATGGCAGGCCGCGTGCGGGATCACCTTCGGCGTCGTCATGGCCAAGGAGATTTTTGGCGGAACCGGGCGTAACTTTCTCAACCCGGCCCTGGCGGGGCGCGCGTTTTTATTCTTTGCCTGGCCGGCGCAAATTTCCGGCGACCTGGTATGGACTGCGGCGGATGGTTTCTCCGGCGCGACGCCGTTATCCCAGTGGGCAAGCGGCGGCGGTGAATCTCTGGTTAACGTCTCTACCGGTCAGCCGGTAAGCTGGATGGACGCCTTCCTCGGCAATATCCCGGGGTCGATTGGCGAAGTCTCGACGCTGATGATTCTCATCGGCGGCGCCATCATCATTTTTGGTCGCGTGGCCTCGTGGCGCATTGTCGCAGGGGTTTTCATCGGCATGGTGGCCACCGCGACGCTGTTTAACTTTATAGGCTCTGATACCAACCCGATGTTTGCCATGCCGTGGTACTGGCATCTGGTGCTCGGCGGTTTTGCCTTCGGCATGATGTTTATGGCGACGGACCCGGTGTCCGCGTCGTTTACGGATAAAGGTAAATGGAGCTACGGCCTGCTGATCGGCGTGATGTGCGTCCTGATCCGCGTGGTCAACCCGGCCTATCCGGAAGGGATGATGCTGGCGATCCTCTTCGCCAACCTCTTCGCGCCGCTGTTTGATTACCTGGTGGTGCGGGCCAATATTAAGCGGAGGAAATCGCGTGGCTGAGAATAAAAGTAACGATAGCATCGGCAAAACGCTGCTGGTGGTGCTGGTGCTTTGTCTGGTCTGCTCAATTGTGGTCGCCGGTTCTGCCGTGGGGCTAAAATCACGCCAGCAGGAGCAGCGCGCTCTCGATAAACAGCGCAATATCCTGGCGGTTGCCGGTCTGATGAAGCAGGGAATGAGCGCAGATGAAGTGGCTGACATTTTTAAGGCCCATATCTCTCCGCGTTTAGTCGATTTAGCCAGCGGTGAGCTGCTGGATAAAGATCCGGGCAAGTTTAATCAGGCACAGGCCCTGAAAGACCCTCAGCAGAGCCTACAGCTGGAGGCGAGCCAGGATCCTGCCGGTATCAAACGCCGCAGTAATATTGCCGAAATTTACCTGGTGCGCGATGAAAAGCAGCAGATTCAGGAAGTGGTACTGCCGATTTACGGTAACGGCCTGTGGTCGGTGATGTACGCTTTTGTTGCGCTGGAAACCGATGGCCGCACGGTCAAAGGGATCACCTATTACGATCACGGTGAGACGCCGGGGCTGGGCGGGGAAATTGAAAACCCCAACTGGCGCCAGCAGTTCGTCGGTAAACAGGTGCTTGATGATAAAGGGATGCCTGCGCTGAGAATCGTCAAAGGCGGCGCGCGTCCTGGCGACCTGCACGCCGTTGATGGCCTGTCGGGCGCAACGCTGACGTCAAACGGCGTGCAGCATAGCTTTGATTTCTGGATGGGCAAACTGGGCTTTGGCCCATTCCTGCAAAAGGTGCGAGAAGGGGAGCTGAATAATGGCTGATTTGGGCGACATGAAAGAAATGAAGCGCGTGCTGGTGGGGCCGCTTATCGCTAATAACCCTATCACTCTGCAGGTTCTGGGCGTCTGCTCCGCGCTGGCGGTGACCACCAAGCTGGAGACCGCTTTTGTAATGACCATTGCGGTGACGCTGGTTACGGCGTTCTCCAGCATGTTTATCTCCATGATTCGCCACCACATTCCGAATAGCGTGCGCATCATTGTACAGATGGCGATTATCGCTTCGTTGGTTATCGTCGTCGATCAGGTGCTACGCGCGTTTGCCTATGAGATCTCGAAACAGCTTTCGGTTTTCGTCGGTTTGATCATCACTAACTGTATCGTGATGGGGCGCGCCGAAGCCTATGCCATGAAGTCGCCGCCGTTGGCGAGCTTTATGGACGGTATTGGCAACGGTCTGGGATACGGGGCGATCCTAATCATCGTCGGTTTCCTGAGAGAGCTGATCGGCAGTGGTAAGCTATTCGGTATTACCGTGCTGGAAACGGTGCAGAACGGTGGCTGGTACCAGCCAAATGGCCTGTTTCTTCTGGCGCCCAGTGCGTTCTTCATTATCGGTTTGTTGATTTGGGCGGTGCGCAGCTGGAAGCCTGAACAGCAGGAAAAGGAGTAACCGATTATGGCTCATTATATTAGCCTGTTTGTTCGCGCCGTGTTTGTTGAAAATATGGCGCTGGCCTTCTTTCTTGGGATGTGTACTTTCCTCGCGGTATCGAAAAAGGTCTCGACCGCTTTCGGACTCGGCGTGGCGGTAACGGTCGTACTTGGGCTGGCGGTGCCGATCAATAATCTGGTGTATAACCTGGTGCTGCGCGACGGTGCGCTGGTTGAAGGCGTCGACTTAAGCTTTCTGAACTTTATCACCTTTATTGGCGTGATTGCCGCGCTGGTGCAAATCCTGGAGATGATCCTCGATAAGTACTTCCCGACGCTCTATAACGCGCTGGGGATCTTCCTGCCGCTGATCGCCGTCAACTGTGCGATCTTTGGCGGCGTCTCCTTCATGGTGCAGCGTGACTATAACTTCACCGAATCCATCGTTTACGGCTTTGGCTCCGGCATCGGCTGGCTGCTGGCAATTGTGGCGATGGCGGGCATTCGTGAAAAAATGAAATACGCAAACGTGCCTGCGGGTCTGCGCGGGTTAGGGATCACCTTTATTACCACGGGTCTGATGGCGCTGGGCTTTATGTCATTCTCCGGTGTGCAGCTATAAGGGCGGAAAGTATGGAAATAATTCTTGGCGTAGTGATGTTCACGCTGATCGTCCTGGTACTATCGGGGCTGATACTGGCCGCGCGTTCGAAATTAGTGAATGCGGGCGACGTGGTCATTGAAATCAATAACGAAGCGGATAAACAAATTCGTACTCCGGCCGGCGACAAGCTGCTGAATACGCTCTCCAGCAACGGTATCTTTGTTTCATCCGCCTGCGGCGGCGGCGGCTCCTGCGGCCAGTGCCGGGTGACGGTGAAAGAGGGCGGCGGTGATATTCTGCCTACCGAACTGTCTCATATCACCAAGCGTGAGGCGAGAGAGGGCTGCCGTCTGGCCTGCCAGGTCGCGGTGAAGCAGAACATGAAAATTGAGCTGCCGGAGGAGATTTTTGGCGTTAAGAAGTGGGAGTGTGAAGTTATCTCGAACGATAACAAAGCCACTTTTATCAAGGAGCTGAAGCTGCGCGTGCCGGACGGTGACGCGGTTCCGTTCCGGGCCGGCGGGTATATTCAGATCGAATGCCCCTCGCACAAGGTTGCCTATGCCGATTTTGACGTTCCGGACGAGTATCGCGGCGACTGGGATAAATTTAACCTTTTCCGCTACGTCTCTGACGTGAAAGAGCCAACGCTACGCGCCTACTCCATGGCTAACTATCCGGAAGAGAAGGGTATCATCATGCTCAACGTGCGTATCGCAACGCCGCCGCCGCAGGTACCTGATGCGCCTCCGGGGATCATGTCCTCCTATATCTGGTCGCTGAAGCCGGGCGATAAAGTGACGATTTCCGGGCCGTTTGGGGAGTTTTTTGCCAAAGAAACGGATGCTGAGATGGTCTTTATCGGCGGCGGAGCGGGGATGGCGCCGATGCGCTCGCATATTTTCGACCAGCTTAAGCGACTGCACAGCAAACGTAAAATCAGCTTCTGGTACGGTGCGCGATCTCTGCGAGAAATGTTCTATGATGACGAATTCGAGCAGCTGGCGCGGGAAAACCCGAATTTTACCTTCCACGTGGCGCTCTCCGATCCGCAGCCGGAAGATAACTGGACCGGCCATACCGGCTTTATTCATAACGTTCTGTATGAAAACTATCTGCGCGATCACCCGGCGCCGGAAGATTGTGAATTCTACATGTGCGGGCCGCCGGTGATGAACGCCGCGGTCATTAAAATGCTTAAAGATCTCGGCGTTGAGGATGAAAACATCATGCTGGACGATTTTGGAGGCTGATGATGCTGACGGTATTTGTCGCGACCTTCGTGATTTTCGCGCTGGTTATCCTGGGAATGTCGCTTGGTTATCTGATCAAGCGCAAAAGTATTCAGGGCAGCTGCGGCGGGATCTCATCGCTGGGTATGGAAAAGGTCTGCGACTGTCCTGAGCCCTGCGATGCGCGCAAAAAACGCCTGGCTCGCGAAGCGCAGCGCAAGCAGGATCGCATCCTATAATCAGCAGGCCGCACCGTGCGGCCTTTTTTGATTTACCAGGTTTTCGCTTTCGCCGGCGAGTCTACCATCACGCCGTCGGCGCCCAGCTCGCTTGCGGTACGAAAATCATCGGCACTATTAATGCCGAAGAAGACAATATGGGCTTTGCCCTGTGAGCGGAAACAGTCCATAGCTTCTTTATCCCAGGTGAGCGTGGCTGGCGATACGCCTTCGCCCAGCGTGAACTTCTCCACTATTTCTACCTTGCGTTTCAGCTCCAGACCGTACCAGTATTCATTGCCCGACGCCGCAGTTGGCTGGCACTGGTGGCTAAGCGAAATATTAGCCAGCTTCGTTCGCGTTTCGCCCCGGCTGACGAAATGGGGGATAGATGCTGGCAGCGCCGCGATATAGCGGTCTTCCGTTGAATACACCCGTACGCGCGAGAGGCTATTGGTCTTTTGCAGTACTTCGCTAAGACGCGCCGCCATGATGGCCGGATCTGCATCAGGTGATTTGATATCGATGTAAAAGAAGGTCTGCGGCCACTGTTCCAGTACCGATTGCAGCGTTGGAATGGTTGCGTTTTTACCGCGCCAGGGGTGAGTTTCACCGCCCCATGTCCATCCCGCGTCCATACGGGTCAGCTCGGCAGCGCTGAAGCTTGAGATTTTCCCCGTATGGTCAGTCAGCGCGGACAGATCGCTCGGGCGATATAAGACCGGAACGCCATCCTGGCTTAATTGTACCGTTATCCAAATCGCCTCGGCCTTATTCTCCAGCGCAAGTTTTATCGCCGGAAGGGTATTTTCCGGCGCATCGCCGGTGCCTCCCCGATGGGCAATGAGCTGCGGCGCGGCGCAGGCGCTGCTGGCAATAAGCAAACCAAGCGCAGTAAGTATTGATTTCATGATTGCATTCACCTTATATGCTCATATAACTATATGAAAAGTAACTTATATTTATTGCATTTTTATGTTGTAGCATGTTTTTCAGGATAGTGGATTTAAAAAGATTAAATTTCGCCGTCTTTTGCTATACTGTATGCATGTACAGTCTAAGGTTTGGCTATGCGTAAAATCATCCACGTTGATATGGACTGCTTCTTCGCGGCGGTGGAAATGCGTGACAACCCGGCACTGCGCGACATCCCTATTGCCATTGGCGGCAGTCGGGTGCAGCGCGGTGTTATCAGTACGGCTAACTATCCGGCGCGTAAATTCGGCGTGCGCAGCGCCATGCCAACCGCCACTGCGCTCAAACTTTGCCCCCACCTGACGCTGCTTCCCGGCCGCTTTGACGCCTATAAAGAGGCGTCGAACCATATCCGGGAGATTTTTTCCCGCTATACCTCGTTAATCGAACCATTATCGCTGGACGAAGCCTATCTCGACGTTAGCGACAGCGTTCATTGTCAGGGGTCGGCGACGCTGATGGCGCAGGAGATCCGCGAGACCATCCATCGTGAGCTAAATTTGACCGCCTCGGCAGGAATTGCGCCGGTAAAATTTCTCGCAAAAATCGCCTCGGATCTGAATAAACCCAACGGTCAGTTTGTTATTGCGCCGCATCAGGTCGCGGAGTTTGTCAAAACGTTGCCGCTATCGAAGATCCCTGGCGTCGGCAAGGTTTCCGCCGCGAAGCTCGAGAGCATGGGGCTGAGGACCTGTGAAGATGTGCAGAACAGCGATCTGGCGATGCTGCTCAAGCGCTTTGGTAAATTTGGGCGGATACTGTGGGAACGCAGCCAGGGGATTGATGAACGAGAAATCAGCAGCGAGCGCCAGCGCAAATCGGTGGGCGTTGAACGAACCCTGATAGAAGATATCCACGAATGGGCGGAGTGTGAATCGATTATTGAGAACCTCTACCCGGAGCTGGAACGGCGACTGGCGAAGGTTAAACCGGATTTGCTGATTGCCCGTCAGGGGGTCAAGCTGAAGTTTAATGATTTTCAGCTCACCACCCAGGAACATGTCTGGCCCCGGCTGAATAAAGATGATTTGATTTCTACCGCGCATAAAGCCTGGCACGAGCGGCGCGGAGGTCGGGGAGTCAGGCTGGTGGGGCTGCACGTGACGCTGCTTGATCCGCAGCTGGAGCGGCAACTCGTTTTGGGATTGTAACGATGTTAACGATAAGAATGTACGAAGAGCGGGATTTTCCGGCGCTATGCGCACTATTTTTACGCGCCGTTAAAGAGACCGCCAGCGCCGACTATTCCCCCCGGCAAATTGCCGCCTGGGCGCAGGTTGATGAAGCCCGCTGGCGGCAAAAACTCGCGGCGTCACGCGTACTGGTGGCAATAAATGATGCCTCGCCGGTCGGGTTTATTACCGCCGTGGATGACTATATCGATTTACTATTTGTCTCTCCCGACTATAGCCGCCAGGGCGTCGCCAGCGCGCTGCTCAATACGCTATTGAGGCAGCTTCCTGAGCGCGTTTATACGGTAGAGGCCAGTATTACGGCAAAGCCCTTTTTTGCGCGTCACGGCTTCACCGTTATGCAGCCACAGGAAGTGACGGCGCGGGGTGAACAATTTCTTAATTATTTGATGCGGCGGCAAATCGACCCCACATACAGCGCGTGACAGGTATGCCCGGATGCGGTTACCACAATCGGCACGGCGTGCTTTCGCTCGGTCATTTTATAAAGAAAAGGCCCACTCTCTGCGGAGTGGGCCTGTGTTGTCTTACTTCGCCGGAATGGATTTCAGCAGTTCAGTCAACAGCGTCCAGTACTGGCCCACGCTTTCGATATGAACCTGCTCATCCGGGGAGTGAGGACCGGTGATGGTTGGCCCGATAGAAACCATGTCCATATCCGGATACGGTTTTTTGAACAGCCCGCACTCCAGGCCCGCGTGGATAATCTGGATGTTCGGCGTCTTGTTGAACAGACGCTGATAGGTTTCACGCACCAGATGCATCACCGGCGAGTTGGCGTCCGGCTGCCAGCCCGGGTAGGCGCCTTTCGCTTCGGTTTTCGCACCGGCCAGCTTGCCCAGCGAATCCAGCATGCTCACGACATAATCTTTGCCGCTGTCGATCAGCGAGCGAATCAGGCAGTGAATCTGCACGTTGTCGCCGGTCATGGTCACCACGCCGACGTTCAGCGAGGTTTCCACCACGCCTTTTGCCACATCAGAGTTGCGGATGACGCCGTTTGGCGTGGCGTTCAGCAGACGCACAAAGGTATCACGAGATTGGGCCGTCAGCGCAGGCTGCTCGTTAGCAACCGACTCCAGCAGCACAGTCAGGTTTTTCTCTTTGGCCGCCAGCTCGTTTTTCAGGATCGCCTGGTACTCATTAGCCAGCGCTTTCAGCGCGTCCGCTTTATCCGCGGCCACGGCGACTGTCGCGAACGCTTCACGCGGGATCGCGTTGCGCAGGGTGCCGCCGTTGAAATCGACCAGGCGCAGATCCAGCTCTTCAGCATGGCCTGCGAGGAAGCGTGCCAGCAGCTTGTTGGCATTACCTAAACCAACATGGATCTCGCCGCCGGAGTGGCCGCCTTTGAGTCCTTTAAGGGTCAGCTTAAAGCTCTGGAAACCGGCCGGAACGGCTTCACGGGTCAGCGCCAGGTCAGAGGTGAAGTCGATACCCCCCGCGCAGCCCATGTAAATCTCACCTTCTTCTTCGGAGTCGGTGTTGATCAGGATATCCGCCTGCAGCCAGTTGGCCTGCAGGCCAAACGCGCCGTCCATACCGGCTTCTTCCGTCATGGTCAGCAGCACTTCCAGCGGGCCGTGAACCACGTTGTCGTCAGCCAGTACCGCCAGCGCGGAAGCCATGCCAATACCGTTGTCGGCGCCCAGGGTGGTGCCGCGCGCTTTGACCCACTCGCCGTCGATGTACGGCTGAATCGGGTCCTTAGCGAAGTCATGAACGGTATCGTTGTTTTTCTGCGGCACCATATCGAGGTGCGCCTGCAGCACAACCGGTTTGCGGTTTTCCATACCGGCAGTCGCGCCTTTACGAATCAGAATGTTGCCAACCTGGTCGCGTTCCGCGTGTAAGCCTTTTTCTTTTGCCCAGCCCATGATGTGCTCAGCGAGCTGTTCTTCGTGATAGGAGGGGTGAGGAATAGAGCAGATTTTGGCAAAAATATCCCACAGCGGCTGCGGGGATAATTGAGACAGTTCAGACACGATAAGTCTCCTTACAATCACCTGCAAAAGTCGTTTGCAGATCGAGGGGTTAGCAATCAAATACACTACAAGCCCGGGCTTGCGCGATGGGGTTGAGAATACCACTTTCCGTGTACTCTGGTAGTGTAAACCACGTAAAAAGAGTCGTCGTGGCCGCTTAACGCTGGTTTTTAGCGCGTCAGATCTCTATAATCTCGCGCAACCATTTTCCCCCTCGAACATTATTTAAGCCGTATTACACAGGCTGGGACACTTCACATGAGCGAAAAATACGTCGTCACCTGGGACATGTTGCAGATTCACGCCCGCAAGCTGGCCACACGCCTGCTGCCGGTTGAACAGTGGAAAGGCATTATTGCCGTTAGCCGCGGCGGTCTGGTACCGGGAGCACTACTGGCGCGTGAACTGGGTATTCGTCATGTTGATACCGTTTGCATCTCAAGCTATGACCACGATAATCAGCGTGAACTGACCGTGCTGAAACGTGCGGAAGGCGATGGCGAAGGCTTTATCGTGATCGATGACCTCGTCGACACCGGCGGTACCGCCGTAGCCATCCGCGAAATGTATCCGAAAGCACATTTTGTCACTATCTTCGCAAAACCGGCCGGTCGCCCGCTGGTTGATGATTATGTTGTTGATATTCCCCAGGATACCTGGATTGAACAGCCGTGGGATATGGGCGTGGTGTTCGTACCGCCTATCGCAGGTCGTTAATTTCCGGCATAAATGCTAATTACCACGCCCGGTTTTGCCGGGCGTGGTTTTTTTTACCCTTGCGCAGGTTACAATAGCTTCAGTGGCAACATGATGGAGGCTGCACATGTCCCAGGCTAACCTTAGCGAAACGCTGTTTAAACCCCGATTCAAACATCCGGAAACCTCCACGCTGGTGCGTCGGTTTAATACCGGAGCGCAGCAACCGATCCAGTCTGCGCTCAGCGGTAATCACGTTGATCACTGGTATCGATTGATTAACCGCCTGATGTGGATCTGGCGTGGCGTGACGCCGCAGGAAATCCTCGACGTGCAGGCGCGCATCGTCATGAGCGATGCCGAGCGAACCGACCCGGAGCTTTACGATACGGTCGTTGGCTATCGCGGCGGCAACTGGATCTTTGAATGGGCCAAACAGGCGATGGACTGGCAGCAGAAGGCCGGTCAGGAAGAGAATCTGCTCGTGAGCGGTCGTCACTGGCTCCATGCGGCAAACCTTTACAGCATTGCCGCCTATCCGCACATCAAGGGCGATGAGCTGGCGGAACAGGCGCAGGTGCTGGCATACCGGGCTTATGAAGAAGCCGCTCAGCGCTTGCCCGGCAAGCTGCGAGAGCTGGAGTTCTCTATCCCCGGCGCCGCGCCGATCACCGGTTTCCTGCATATGCCGCCAGGCGATGGGCCGTTCCCGACGGTACTGATGTGCGGCGGGCTTGACGCGCTACAGACCGATTATTACAACCTGTATGAAAATTATTTTGCGCCGTTGGGTATCGCTATGCTGACCGTGGATATGCCTTCCATCGGTTTCTCCTCAAAATGCAAGCTGACCCAGGATACCAGTCAGCTGCACCAGTATGTGCTGCAGCATCTGGCTAATGTGCCCTGGGTCGATCATACCCGCGTGGCCGCCTTTGGTTTCCGTTTCGGCGCGAATATCGCCGTGCGGTTGGGCTATCTTGAGTCCCAGCGCCTGAAGGCGGTGGCCTGCCTGGGGCCGGTGGTACACGGCCTGCTGGTGGACCCGCTGCATCAGGGGCGGGTGCCGGAGATGTATCTTGACGTTCTGGCTTCGCGGCTGGGGATGCATGACGCTTCCGACGACGCGCTGCGCGTTGAGCTTAACCGCTATTCCCTGAAGGTTCAGGGGCTGCTGGGGCGCCGCTGCCCCACGCCGATGCTCTCAGGCTTCTGGAAAGACGATCCGTTCAGCCCGGAGGAGGAGTCGCGGCTGATTACTTCATCATCATCCGACGGCAAGCTGCTGGAGATCCCGTTCAATCCGGTCTATCGCAATTTCGATCACGCGCTGCGGCAGATCGCCCGCTGGATTAGCCATAGATTTAGTTAATATATTGCTAAATTCTATCGATTTGGTAACGTCATGGCATCACTAAAGGAGATCGCAATGACGTTACCGAGTGGACACCTGAAGAGTAAGCTGATTAAGAAATTCACGGCGCTTGGCCCTTACATCCGTGAGGAGCAATGTGAAGACAACCGCTTCTTTTTCGATTGCCTGGCTGTTTGCGTCAACGTAAAACCAGCGCCTGAAAAACGCGAGTTCTGGGGATGGTGGATGGAGATGGAAGCGCAGGAATCGCGCTTCACCTATAGCTATCAGTTTGGATTGTTCGACAAAGAGGGCGTCTGGCGTCCGGTCGCGATTGACGATCCTGAAGTCACTGAAAAGCTTGAAAAGACGCTACGTGGTTTTCACGAACGAGCCGAAGCGTTACTGGCGACGTTCAGTCTTAAGCTGGAGCCCGCCGATGATTTTAGCGAACCGGTTAAGCTGAGAGCCTGAGTTCCGGTCGGCGGCTGTCATCCTGCTCGCAATAAAACCCGCGTTTCGACCAGCGCGGGTTTCCTTCCCAGGCAAACCCGCGCTAAATACCGTTTAATATCCGACAGGGTTGACCGACGGCAATCATTCCTGCGGCCAGATCTTTGGTCACCACCGTGCCTGCCCCAACCTTGACGTTGTCGCCCAGCGTGACCGCGCCAATCACCACGGCGTGGGCGCCAAATTCGACGTTATCGCCGATGCGCGGGCTGTCGCCCTCACGACCCTGACTGTCGGTCACGCTGCCAATCGTGACGCCCTGGCGCAGGGTGCAATTCTGGCCGATGACCGCTCCCCGATTAATCACGATGCAGTGCGGATGATACAGCTTCAGCCCATAGCCAATGCGCGCTCGCCACGGCAGCTCAATGCAAAATAAACACTCGTTAATCACGATATTGAGAATAACGAAGGGGAGCCCGCAGATCTTCCACAGAGGATTACGGCTGCGGTAGAGCGTCGCCAGACGATAAAGCAGAACCGCGATTTTCGCTTTTATGCCGCCGCAGGATTTGATTTCCCGGGCGACCAGCCTGATAGCCTCAAACATGGTTATTCCTTAAGGTTAAACGAAGCCAGTGAATACCATCCATCACCGGTTTTACCTTCGTTAGCGAGTTGAATACGCGGCTGGCCCTGATAATTGGTCAGGGCCGCTTCCAGACGATATTGGCCGCCCGGGAGTCCGGCAGGCAGCGGCAGCGTAGCGCTGCTGTGATGATCGCCGGGCAGCCACTGGCGAACGTCATCCGCCGTTTTGATTTGCGTAACGGTCGTTCCGGCGTCATTGACTATCCGCCATTGCACAAGGTACGGGAGATAGGCTGGCGCGACGCCGTCGTTACGCCAGGTGACGTTTAGCGTAAGCGGCATGCCGCTGCGTATGGGCGTATCCCATTCCAGCTGACCCACCCGGTAGCGGTAGCCGATTCGCAATAACGCGCTATCAACGATATCGCGATACGCTGCCGGTACCGGACGCGATTTCAGATTCAGGGTACTGGCGTGCTGCGCTAATGCCCAGTCGAAGCTTGCCTGGACCTCTTCGCGGGTGTAGTGCTGCACGCTTTCCCACTCCGCCATATAACCGCAAATTTCCAGGCTAACGGGGGCGTGCTGCCAGCTATCATTAAACCCGGACCACGCCGTCTGCGCCGCGGCCAGGCGTTGAGGATAATCATCGCGCATGTGGCTCCACTCTGCGGAAAAGTTATGCCAGTCTCCCCAGCAATCCGCGCGCCACCCCGCGCCTTTTTGGCTGGCCCAGGCCAGCGAATTACCGCCGCTGATTAACATGATTTTGGGCGTTTTCGGGAAGCTGCTGAAGTGCATATCAACGTAGCGATTGAGCTGCTCCGGAGCGTACTTTTCCAGCAACGGCGCAACGTCAGTGAAATTGGAGTTGTGCCATTCCCCCCACGAACCCACCATGCCGATATCGACAAACGCGAGGTTCGGATTGCCGTCATAACGCGCGCCGAGGGCGTTAAGCAGCTTTTGCGCATAGGCGATAAAGGTCGGATCGCTGAGGTCCGGGACAAAGGTTTTGCCATTTTCGACCCATTGTCCCTGAATGCCTTTTTTGATAAGCCAGGCGGGGATTTTCGAGCCCGATTGCGGTTCATCGAGCGCCATGAAACGCAATCCGACGTTCATCGCCGGCTGATGCCGGGCGGCGACGCTGAAAGCACGATCGATCGGCGCAAAATCATAGACGCCTTCTTCAGGCTCCAGATCGCTCCAGTAAAAGCGATCGTATTCAAACCCGGTGTCCGGATACTCTTTCAGAGAAGGTTTCTGGCCATAACCATCGTGGAAACTGGCCACGCCGATGCCTGGGTTCGTCAACAGACCGGTAAAGGCCGGCGGGGTGATAACCGTGCGTTCAGCCAGCACTGCCTCTGAGGGTATGACTCCGGCCAGCAGTAGCGCCACAAGGCGCGCGGCGCGGCGCAGCGAAAAAGAGCTCATCGTTAATTCACTTTATCGTGGAGGTTCACAAACCACGTCCAGATACCGACGTGGAAGTTTTTAAACACATCGATACCCAGCGCGGATTTCAGCATATAGAGCGCCAGCAGCACCGCAAGAATGGCGAACAGCACGGCGATGGTAATCGCCAGGGTGGAGAATATACGCCCGAGCAGCGTACTCTCTCGCGGAATTTTGCGCAGATCGCGGCCGCATAAAAAGACCACGAAATAGCGGCGATGCAGAAAAGGAAAGCTATGGCGAAAATCGATGCGATGGCGCGAGGCCAGGCTCGCTCTCACCAGCGCCTGTTCAATACCGCGCTTTTGCTCCGGCGTGAGTGAGGTTTCTGTTTCCGGGTCAAGCGCGGAATAAAAGCGCTCGACGACCAGGTCGGATGTTGATTTAGTCACGGTTGACTCTTATTCATTAAACGCTGATAGACCTGAGCGGTTTTTGCCGCAATGTCCGGCCAGCGGTATTTAGGCATCAGTTGGCTGTAATCCGCGGTCTCCTCGCCGCGCCAGGAGTGGAGCTTTTGCGCCAGCGCGGCGACATTGCCCGTCGGAAAATAGACCTCGGCAGGCAGGCCAATCTCGAGGTTGGCCGGGATATCGCTGACGATAACCGGCAGTGACCAGGACATGGCCTCCAGCAGGGCAATGGGCAGCCCTTCGTGATAAGACGGTAGAACAAAAAGCCCGGCCTGTGAGAACAAAGTGTGCAGCGGATCGCCGCTAATAAAACCGGTCATGATCGCTCCCGGGGTTTCGGCCGCCTGCTTCTTCAGCCGCTCGCTGTACTCATCGGGATGGTCGGCATCGCCAATCAGCACCAGCGGCAGCGAACAGTTCGAGGCTTTGTAGGCGGCAAGCAGATCGTGCAGCCCTTTTTCTTCGACAAAACGGGCGACGGCGACAACGTATTGCCCGGCTTTCAGCGAATACTGATTCAGCGTGGCCCGTCGCGTCTCTTCGGCGGGAAGCTGCGGTTGGCGCACGCCGTTATAGATCACGTTAGCGTTGGTACGCCCGTGTTTGGTCTTAATGAGCGTATTAATCACTTCCGAGATAACAATAACCTCGTTGGCATATTTCACCGCCCATTTCTCACCGAGGCGCAGCATCTCTTTTGCCATTTTGCCCCACTTCTGCCTGTCGTAGTCCGGGCCGTGGTGGGTAAAAACGACGCGTTTGCCGAGCAGGCGCAGCAGCGGGACCACCAGGCCAGGGCCGACCGCATGAACGTGAACCACATTTGAGCCGTCAAACAGGGTGCTGAAGGCGGCCAGCGTAGAGTGAATAATGGCTTCGAATTTACGGCTTTTGGGCGCCCACAGGCTTTTCAACCGCACGCCTTTATATTCGCTACGGCGATAGTCCACGTACGGTGAGCGGGCAATGACGCAGATATCGGCGTGATTCTGTTGGTAGATTTCCGGATAGAGATTCTGGCAATGGGTCTCAACGCCGCCCTGGACGTTCGGAATACCGCGGGTGCCAAGCACCGTCACTTTGAGCTTCATTTCGCTTCCCCCACGAGCTGCTGATAGAGTTCCTGCAGAACCTGCATATGCCGGGCGAGATCGTATTTCTCCTCTAAACGCTGGCGTGCGTTGATGCCCATTTCACGCGCCTGCTGCGGATTGGCGGCCAGGCTATCCATGATGCGCGCCAGCGCGTCGGCATCCCCGGGTTCCACCAGATAGCCATCAATGCCATCGCGAATTTGCTCCGGAATGCCGCCGATATTGCCGCCGACGACGGGGCGACCGAACGCCATGGCCTCCAGCACCGACATCGAGCAGTTTTCATAATATTCGGAAGGGACGATCACCGCCCGCGCGCCGCGAATCAACGCGTTGAGCGCGTCTCCGTGGCGCATATAGCCGAGAAATTCCGGACCGCTAAAGCGGGCGCGCAGGTCGCTGCCGAGAGGGCCATCGCCGACGATTTTCAGCGGCATGGACTGCTGCATTTTTTGCTGCGCCAGCGCCAGGGTGGCCACGCCTTTCTCACGGCTCAAGCGGCCAATATAGAGGAAATAATCCCCCGCCGTATCGCCCGGGATCGTGGTGCTGGCATCAATACCGTTGACGATCGCATCGATCCGCGACCTGGGTAATTTACGCAGCAGCGTCTGACGCATAAATTCGCTGGGAGCGATAATGCAATCGAGCATGGCGTAATTTTGCGCGAACTTTTGCCAGTAGGCCTCAAGCGAGAGCAGCAGGCTTTTAAAGGTATCGCCCTGCTGGCAACGATGGCGAAAGGCATTGCTCACCGAACCGGTAAGACAGTCATCGCAGACGTGGCCATCGCGTAGCATGGTGTACGATGGGCAGACGATTTTATAATCGTGCGCCGTCAGTACGGTTTTGCAGCCAAAGCGCTTAGCGACGCCAATCAATGCGGGCGTCAGCTGGTGGTAGATATTATGAAAGTGCACAATATCCGGGCGCTGCTCCAGCAGCAGGGTGTTGAGTTTATTGCAGGCCTCAGCGTTGTAGATAAAGTCGATGCCCGCTTTGAGCTTACCCGTCAGCCCGTGGCTTTGATGATAATCCACGTTATGTACGAAGAAGCTTTCCCAGGGCGAAGGCTTATTTTCCGCATGCTGCATGCTGAAGTCGACAACCTGATAGCCCGCTTGCAGCATGGCGTCTCGCTCCTGGAAAAAAACGGTTTCCGCTCCGCCCTTAATAAAAAAGAATTTATTAACGAATAATATTTTCATGTTCTGTCTGGATATGTTTTGGGTTGGAGACGGTCACGGCGGGTTGTTTCAGCGGATCGCGAACGGGGTTAATGACGCCTCGCACCATGCCTGCGGAAAATAACGATAAGTTGATCACGCTCTGGACGCCGTCCCGCAGCGACTTATTTTTAATCGCCTTCAGCGCGATAAACGCCAGCAGCGGAAGCAGGGCGATAATAATCACCCCGGGATTGAACGACAGGAGGCAAATAATCAATACCAGGATATACAGCGTGAATATCAGTTCGTTGCGAACAATCTTAAGCGCGGCGGGGAAATGCTTTTTCCCCCAGCAGTTGCGTAATAGCTCACCCGGCGCCCATAAAAAACCGTTCTTCCAGCGATAGGTCAGCATTTTAAATGTCGGCATGGTATAGGACGCATGGCTAAAATAGGGCGCGGCGAGGCGGTGGAGTTTATAGCCCGCGGCCTGTAAACGGATCCCCAATTCGGCTTCTTCATAACCGTGAAGGTTAAGATTGGTCAGATAGCCAATTTTCTCGATTGCCGAACGGCGGTAAAGGCCGCCGCCGCCAAGATGATCGGTATCGCCCTGCGGATAGATAAGATGCAGGCGCTGCTTGCGCGATTTAAACTCATAGTTAGCGGCGTCATCCATCTCGACGCTGCCCGCCACGCCCGCATATTCGGGATGCGTTTCAAGAAACGCCACGGCGGTGTCGAGAAAACCCGGCTCCAGTTCCATATCGCCGTCCAGCAGCAGCAGATAGTCCCCTTCGCTGAATAACCAGCCCAGCTGATGGCCCACGCCGCAGCAGCGATCTTTCGCGTTATCGAGGCAGACCACCATCGCGTCTTTGGCGACGGCCAGCTCGCGGGTATTATCGGTGGACAGGCTATCGGCGACGATAATCTGATGCGGGTAAGGCTGCAATTGCTTGCGGACGCTGTCGATCGTTTTTTCAATACCCTGCGCTTCGTTGAGGGTCTTAATGCTGACGGTAATTGATGGCGTTTTATTCATATTGGGTACCGGAGTTCAGACGGACGGAACGATGAATGACAATAAGCGCCCCGAGGGCCAGCCATAATAAAAACTGTAGCATGGGAATGATCATCAGGATCTGGCTGTAGGGAAGGCTGAGCAAACAGCCAATGGCAAAGACGTAAAACGCAGGCGCGGAGCTGAGCAACTGTAAATCTTCCCGTTTGAGATCGTAGCGGGAAAAGGTCTCTTTGGGCCGCATGCCGATGAGAATAGCGGCAATCATGGCGATAAATAAGATCACGCCGATAATACCGACTTCCCACAGCATCATGCTCAGCGCGGTGGAGTCGAGTATCAGATGATACCAGGCGCCAATATAGCCGGGGGAGACGGTACTGCCGCTGTTGGTGGCGTTCAGACCGTAGCCAAACAGCATCCCGCCGGGGCCAAAAAGCTCGTTATGCTGGAGCCAGAAGAAAATAGTGGTAAACCGACCGAGCTCGCCGCTTTCCATAATGTAATTGGTATCAAAGATATAGCCGAGGGAATCGATAAATACCGAGAGCGCGCTTTTGGTCGGGTCCCCGCCGAAGGCCGACGAGTAATTGGACGCCAGAATGGTGATAGCGGCAAAAATTAGCACCACCATTCCGGCGGCGATAATCATCAACGAGCGCAGGGTGACTTTGCTGATGCCGCTGACGTAAGCGGGCATGATCCACAGCAGCGCCAGTAAGAAAGGCGACAGCAGAATCACGAACTTTACCTCGCCCACCACGCAGAGGAAAAAGGCCAGCACGATATGCGCCGCCATCGACTTGAACGAGCAGATACCGTGCTTAAATTCGGACACCTTCAGCAGCATAATCAGCAGGCAGAACATCCCCATAGCCGCGGTATTGCCGCCGCCCATCGGGTCGCCGCCAAACGTGCCGACCACCGAATCCCACTTTTCATCCTCGCCGCGCAAAGCCACGCGTTTTGGCACCACCACCAGCACCTGATAGATAGCCAGCGGGAACTGGACGTAGAACAGCCAGTAAAATAGCCGGGTCAGGCGGTGCAGCTGCGACTCGCGAAACATGCCGAGCAGCATGCAAAACATCACCAGCGACAGGGCCAGTTCATTTTTGAAGCCGACGATGGCGGTAACGATGCCGGATTGTAAAACCGTGGCGCAGAGGCTGAGGATGATAAACGTCAGATACAGCGCCAGCACCACCTTCTCGCGCGCGCTAAGCGCCAGCGGCTGCGGCCGGCTTTGCATCATCAGCAGGACCACCATCACCAGCACCATGAAAAAGGGGAGCCACAGCACGGCTGCCACGCCGGTGAAATACTGAATCGTGCCGCAGAAGACGATGGTCGTCAGCGCGAATACCTCCAGATAGCGACCGGTGTTTAGCTGCATATTTTCTGCTCCTGCCGGGAGAGCTGTAGCGCCCGTTTGTTCATTTTCAGCAGGATGAACAGATAGCGAATGCTGGTCAGCACGGAGAACGTCAGGAGGGCTATCTCATAGCGCTGGCCCAATTCAGGCAGCGCGATAAAAGCGACGATAATAATCAGCAGCTGCTCGATCTGAATGCGTAAAAAATAGCGTTTAGAACCAAAGATAAGCTCAATAACGGTCAGCGGACTGACGGCCAGCGCGGCGAACAGATAAGGCAGCATATAGCGTGAGGTTGGAATGGAATTGAGCCACTCCTGACTGAAGCCCAGGCGCATGACCAGCGGATAGAAAATCCAGATCCCAAGGATACAGATCAGCGCCGCGGCCATCAGCAGCAGGCGAATCTTTTTGTACTCCGGATAGTTAAAGGTGCCGTTGCGAAAATCCATCGACCATTTTGAAAAGATGGAGTTGCGCACCGCGTTACCGACAATCATCACCGGTGATAAACAGAAGCGGCTCACCACCGAGAAATAGCCCGCGACCAGCGGTGAAAACCAGATATTTATCAACATCGTCGGCAGGTTATTGCTGGCCATCGCCAGCACTTCCGCGCTGCCGACGCGGCTGAGGTGCTGCCAGTGCTGGCGCGCAAAAAGGCCGTTCGCCCGTGGTGAAAAGTGCGCCGGCGTCAGGGTGCTGAAGCGAAACAAACGCAGCAGGCAGAGGCCGAGCAGCAGCAAAATGCCCGCCATCCAGGCAATATAGAACAGCGTGGTATTCGGCATCGCCAGCAGAGCTATCGCCACCACCAGCGACACGGCGATACGCTGGAAGGTGAGGAACTGATAGTTACCGCCGCGCAGCGAGAGGTTCTCGGCGATCAAAACCAGCGCATAGCCGAAGGTGAGCAGGTAGAGAAACGCGATATTGAGATGGAATATCAGTCCGGTGATGACCGCCCACGGCAGCGCCAGAAGCAGGCTTTGCAGCAGGCAAAACACCACATTCTGCCCCAGCTCATGCTCTTCCTGGCGCGGGATCAGCAGCTGCGACGCAAAGGTGCAAACCTGCGCGCCAATCAGCACGTTGCTGTAGATCATCGCATAGTGCCCGACTTCCGCCATGCCGTAGCGATGGGAAATCAGCCACACGGAAAAAGCGCCGATCGCCTGCGAGAGGACCGAGGAGCTGGCGATTGAAGAAATACTCTTAATTAAGTTCATAATCGCTACTTCGGTGAAATCAGTTCGCCCATGCCGCGCTCGGGCAGGCGTTTGCCCTCCTGCGTCTCCAGGTTCTCTTCTTGTACCCGGTTAAGCATGGTGGCGACAGGCGTTGGCGCGGCGGCTTGCAGACGATGTTGCGCGTCGCGGATGCGCGACGCCTGCTCGCCTGCGTTGACCACCAGCAGGCTGATATCGACGTGCGGTGCCAGCAGCAGGGCGTCCTGGGCCAGTCCGAGCGATGGCGCATCAATAATCAGATAATCGTAGGTCTGCCGCAGCGTCGTCAGCAGCGCCGGGAGCCGCTCAGAAGTGAGCAGCAGCAGGGCTGAGTCGCTGAGTTCGCCTCGCGGCATAAAATCCAGCGTCTCGGAAAGGGGGACCACCGCCTGGGACGCGGCGCTGCGGCCATCAAGACGCTCGCTGAACCCTGTTTTATGCTGAGGATAGCGCGCGGAGAGCCCCGCGCTTGCCAGATAATCTATATCGATGAGCAAGGTTTTGCCTGACTTAGCGGCGGACCACGCCAGCATTTCGGCAATCAGGCTGCTGCCGGCATCTGCCTGCGCCGAGGTCACCAGTATCGTCCCGCTATGAGTATTCTGGCCGAGCAGCGCCAGGCGCAGGCTGTGGAGCATATCGGCATACAGCAGGTTCTGGAACGTCAGCTTCGCGCTGTTCGCCTGAGGCAACAGCGGAAACTCACCGCTGGCATCAAGGCCCGTTTTGGCTTTAAGTTCGCTGATGCTGTTCACCGTTTTGTCGAGCGCGGTGCTGACTATCAGGTACATGATGTACAGCGCCAGCGCCATCAGGGTCGCCATCACGATAAGCAGACCGCGCTGCGGTTTAGAAGGAAGATTTGGCGGCACGGCGGCATCGTAGATCACTTCATCGGGAACCGAAAAGCTCTCGGAGAGCTTCTGCTCATTCGCCCGCTGATACAGCGACTTATACAGCTCTTCGGTTTTGTTCAGCGCGGTCATCATGGTGTTGTATTTATCGCGCCTGGCGCCCAGCGCCTGGAAGTCGGCTTTCTGATCATCGAGCATCTTCTGATAGTGCTGCTCATCGTCCAGCGCAATCTGATACTGCTGGCGTAAGCCGTTAAGCAGTTCCCCCAACACCTGGCCTATCTGCCCGTTGACGACCTGCAGCTGGGCCTGAGCCTGAAGATATTTCGGATGCTTAGGGCCATAGTGTTTTGCCGCTTCCGATAAGTTACGCCGCGTCTGGATCAGCGCGATACGCAGATCCTGAATCTGCGGATGACCGGAAATTTCCGGCAGCGAGATGATGGCTTCCGGCGCTTTTCCCTGCTGACGGCGCACTTTGTCCCACACCGTTTGCGCTTTCAGACGGCGCTGGGTGGCGTCGGCCAGATGGTTAATCACGATCCCCAGGCGCTCGGTCTCGTAGCCATCCATGCTGCGGAAGGTCAGCAGGCCGTTTTGTTTGAGAAAATCATCGATGTCGGCTTTCTGGCGATCGAGCTTATCGCGCAGATCGTCCATCATTTTCTCGTTCCAGCCCTGGGCCTGAAGTAAGATTTTCTGCTTCTGCGCCAGGCTGTAATCGATAAACGCCTGCGCCACGCCGTTGGCGATATCGGCGGCTTTTTGCGGCGATTTCGCCTCCATCGAAACGGATACCAGCTGCGTGGTGCGCACGCCGGAGATGGTCAGGTTTTTTTGCAGGGCGCGCAGCGCATTATTGACCCGCGCGGCCTCATCAAGATTGTCCCCGCCGTTAAATTCCGGGTCCCGATCCAGCTTTAGCGCTTTTACCGCGGCTTCCAGCACGACGCGGGAGCCCATCAGCGCGTATTTGGTTTCATAATAATCGCTGCGGGTGGAATCATAGTTTTCCAGCCGCGGCAGGGGGGTAACATCCTGCGACTGCGCTTTAAATAGCACCGTCGCGGTTGCGGTATAGCTGGATGACATAAAGCGCGTCAGGATCCACGACGCCGCGGCAGCCACCACCACCACTACCAGGCACCAGATCAGCTTGTGCTTAATTTTGTTGAAATAAGGCGTGAAGTCGATAAAGCCTTCTTTCTTCTTTCCATTTTCAACTAATGAAATAGCCATATCAGAAGAAACTCATGCCAATGATGATGGTATCTCCGGCCTGTACGGCGGAGTCGGCGGCGACGTTTTCCAGCAGTTTACCGCTGCGAAACTGACGAATGCGGATGTCATGGCGATCGGCGCGATCGGTAAACCCGCCGGCCAGCGCAATGGCTTTTTCAGCGGTTAAGCCCGGTTCCCAGGCGTAACCGTCCGGTTTTTTGACTTCGCCTAACAGATAAATTTTACGGTATTCGGCAATGCTCACGGTCACCATTGGCGCCTGCAGATAGTTACCGCGCAGCTTATCGGCAATTTCGTTGCCGACCTGTTCAGGCGTTTTCCCTTTCAGCATCAGGGAGCCTATATAAGGATAATCAACGCTGCCGCTATTATCGATTTTTACGCGCATAGTGAGATCCTGCTCGCCGGAAACCGCGATATTGATCTCATCTCCCTGGTCCAGATGATAAACGGCATCCGGCGGCGTTCGGATCGTCTGCGGCGGCGCCGAACAGCCCGCCAGCCATAGCGCCAGAAGAGAAATCACCGCCCGTTTTCCATAGCTAAGGATCATATTTGTACCTGCGTCATAAAAATAATGGCCGAGTCGTGGTAGCCCAGCGTGCGCTCGACCTCATGGTCATAGTCCGGGCCAATATAAAAGGCATCTTTTTCTTTATTAGAATGCATCGTGTTCCATTGCAGCTTCAGCTGAAAATTAACGGATGGACGGTAGTCATAGTTGAAGGTGAGCGACACGAGGTTTGATCGATCTTTGCGTCCGTTGGTCTGGTGTTTGTAATCCTCTGTAATATAAGAGTAATCAACCAGAGTGGAGAACCTGTCGACCAGCCAGTGGTGCTCATAGCCCAGACCGAAATTTGATACCAGAATATAGCCGCCGGAGTCGGTGGGATCTTTTATTCGTTGTGAACTGTGTAGGTTGAGCTTTATCTGTTCAAGCGGTTTCCAGTCGGCGTTAATATCCCAGTTCAGGCCGTTGAATCCCTGCGAGTCGGGATTATGGATAAAATCTTTATACAGCCAGGCGACGTTGCCGTTGATCTCGGTCTTGCCGGAAAGACGATTTTTCATGCCGACCAGCAGATAATATTCGTTACTGTCTTTTAACGGGTTGAGCTCATAGCGACGCTGGTTGGTAATAAAACTGTAGCGATAGCGCAGCGTTTTGGCTTTTTGATCAAAAAGCTCGGCGACCAGGCTGTTTTCATGCCACTCCTGATCGTGCATGTAGTAATGAAAGTCGGCGCTGGCGTCCTCAATGCTGTCGAGATTGCGAAAGCGCAGCTGCTTATGCATTAGCGCAACTTCTGCTTTACCGCGCCCTTCCGGCGCCCCGTAGCTATAGCGCAGTTCACTGTTAAAGAAGCGCGTGGCGATGGGCTTATTAATGCCAAACTCTTTAAACTGCTCGGGGAGAAACCCCTCGGTGGTATCGCGGCCGCGCTCTTCATGGCCGAACGTTTCATCGAGATCCAACGACAGCCCGTGCATGCTGCCGAAGCGCCACTTGCCGTTAAACATAAAAAAATGGTTGTCGCGGTTATCTGCGCTATCGCTGGCGTAGCGGCGGTAATCGCCGGAGTACATCAATAAATAGCGGTCCTCGTAGCGCTCGCCGATGGCTTTGAAAATCGGCTTAACGCCTTGATAAGCGGAGCCGATTTCATTCTCGCCGTAGCGTTGCCAGGTCACGTTGTCATTGTAACCGACGTCATAACCCACCTGGCTCTCGAAATCGATGCCAGCCACACCGGTATGTGGTTTTGCCTGCAGGTCAGCCCATGCGTAAGGCATCGCCAGCAAACCTGCGAGGAAAGTGAGTTCAGAACGCATTCTTCCCCACAAATCCGCGGAAAAACGTTAAAAACACAATTTTAATGTCCAGCAGCAGCGACCACGACTGAATATATTCCAGATCGTACTGAATGCGTTTTTCCATTTTATCAATCGTGTCGGTTTCGCCGCGAAAACCGTGTATTTGCGCCAGCCCGGTAATGCCGGGCTTCACTTTATGGCGGATCATGTAATTTTCCACCAGCACGCGATACTGCTCATTATGCGCGACCGCGTGAGGGCGTGGGCCCACTATCGACATGGTTCCCTGCAGCACGTTAAAAAACTGCGGCAGTTCATCAAGTGAGGTTTTACGTAAAAAGGCGCCGAATCGGGTAATGCGCGGATCGTTACGCGTTGCCTGGGTCACTACCGCGCTGTTTTCCATCACGCGCATGGTTCTGAACTTCCAGACGGGGATCTGTTTACCGTTCAGGCCGTAACGGTTTTGTTTAAACAGCACCGGGCCCGGCGAAGTCAGCTTAATTCCGATCGCCACCGCCAGCATGACCGGCAGGCTGACCAGGGTAAAAAAAGCGCCAAGCACGATATCTTCGATACGCTTGAGTACCGCGCCTTCGCCTTCAAACGGCGAGGTAAAAATGCTGATCGTCTGAATATTGCCAAACATCCGCAGCTGAGAAATATGTGAGCTGTAGGAAAAGAGGTCCGGTACCAGAAACACATCTACGGTGGTGTCGGAAAATTCATTCAAGAACTGGCGAATACGCTGCTGGGCGACCATCGGCAGGGCAATATAGACTTCATCGATTTCTCCGGCTTTCGCCAGCGCCAGCAGGTCGCGTGAGTTGCCTTTTTTATCAATGCTGAGCAGGCGACTGTCGCGCTGCACGGCGCGGTCCTCAAAGAAGGTGATGTCAATCCCGTCGTGGGTATACTCCTTAAACAGCGCCTGCTCGATGGCCAGCCCGGCTGGCGTTATGCCTAAAATAGCCACCTTGAGTCTGGATTTGAAAAAATAGCGGCTGGAGATAACGCGAATCAGAAACATACTAATAAATATGGCAATCGAGCACAGCACAATAATTTCAGCTAATCGCACCGCGTTTGTGCTGGCGTGATTGTTCAGTAATAATTCGGCGCTTACAAACAATAAAAATGATAACAAGCCGCTTATACTGACGCTGAAAAATAATTTAGTTAATTTTTTTAAATACTGGCCTTTAAACTGACCAGAATATAGCTGAAAGTGTTCATTGGCTCTGATAAAAATCAGTGAATATATTATGCCCAGGAACAGAGAGGCCGTTGAGGGTTCGACGAAAAAGTATTTTAAATAAGCGAAAATGAACAAGTTGACGGCAATAAAATCCAGTAGCTTCATCAGCTTACTATAGCGGGCGTTGTAAATTTTAATGGTGCTATCCGTCATCTTTTTGCTCGTTTTATAGTCAATAAAATGATGTCCTGTCCTTCTTTAAAGCTGAATTTATGTCTATGAATCTATTCAAAAATTAAGCTTTAGCTCGGCGTTGATTATTGTAGCCTACGATTAATCTTATGTCGAACCTGCCCCGGACTGAGAGGAGATAACTTTTCCTGACGGGCAATAATATTTTTATCATTGCCTGAAGCATAAAAATGGCGGTTACGATTAAATAGGGGCGGAGAGACCCGGGCGGCAAACGAACGGCCGTCGTGACTACATTTCCTGGCCGATCCGCACTTGAGCGTTAAAAAATCCGCGCCAGCTGGGGCTGGCGCGTTTATTGGTTAAATCCCAATGCACATGTATTTGATTTCTAAGTAATCCTCGATGCCATACTTCGACCCTTCTCGGCCGAGACCGGAAGATTTCACGCCGCCGAACGGGGCGACCTCGGTGGAGATCAGGCCGGTGTTAATCCCGATAATGCCGTACTCCAGCGCTTCGCCGACGCGAAAGACGCGGCTCAGATCGCGAGCGTAGAAATAGGCCGCCAGGCCGAATTCGGTGTCGTTGGCCTGAGCAATAACATCCGCTTCATCTTTAAAGCGGAATAGCGGGGCGAGGGGGCCAAAGGTCTCTTCTTTCGCCACTTTGGCATCACCGGGGACGTCCACCAGAATCGTTGGCTGAAAGAAGTTTCCGCCGAGCTCATGAACTTTCCCGCCGGTTACTATCCGCGCGCCTTTGCCCAGCGCATCGGCGATATGCTCCTGTACTTTGGCGATCGCTTTCTCGTCAATCAGCGGCCCGATGGTGACGTTCGGCTGCAGGCCATCGCCGATTTGCAGCTTACTCACCGCCTGCTGAAGCTTTTCGGCGAAACGATCGTAGACGCCATCCTGGACGTACAGGCGGTTGGCGCAGACGCAGGTCTGCCCGGCGTTGCGAAACTTGGAGGCCAGCGCGCCTTCGACGGCTTTATCCAGATCGGCGTCGTCAAAAACGATAAACGGCGCGTTGCCGCCGAGCTCCAGCGAGACCTTCTTGATATCTTTCGCGCACTGTTCCATCAGCTGGCGGCCAATTTCCGTCGAGCCGGTAAACGAGAGTTTGCGCACCAGCGGGTTACCGGTGAGCTCATTGCCGACTTCGCTGGCCGATCCGGTGACCACGTTAAACACGCCCTCGGGGATCCCGGCGCGGTTGGCAAGCTCCGCCAGCGCCAGCGCGGAGAACGGGGTCTGGCTGGCGGGCTTGAGCACCATCGTGCAGCCTGCGGCCAGCGCCGGGCCCGCTTTACGGGTGATCATCGCCGCGGGAAAATTCCACGGGGTGATAGCGGCGGTCACGCCAATCGGCTGCTTAATCACCAGCAGCCGCTTGTCGGCCTGATGGCCGGGAATGGTATCGCCGTAGATGCGCTTGCCCTCTTCGGCAAACCACTCGATAAAGGAGGCGGCGTAGCTGATTTCACCTTTTGCTTCCGCCAGCGGTTTACCCTGTTCCAGCGTCATCAGGCGCGCCAAATCGTCCTGATGCTCCATCATCAGCTCAAACCAGCGGCGCAGGATAGCGGAGCGTTCTTTGGCGGTAAGGGCGCGCCATGCGGGCAGCGCGCCGGCGGCGGCATCGATAGCCTCGCGGGTTTCTGCGGCGCCCATTTTGGGCACGCTGCCCAGCTGCTGGCCGTTGGCGGGGTTCGTGACCGCGAGGGTCTCTTTGCTGCTGGCGTCGCGCCAGCGTCCGTTAATCAACGCCTGCTGGCGAAAAAGGGTAGGGTCGTTAAGTTGCATGGTTGCGTCCTGTCGTAAACTGTTTTAGCAGTGAATGCGTCCGGCTCGGCTGGGCCTGCCGTTTATAGAAGCTCCCGGCAGACGCAGCGGCATCAAACATCTGTCCCTGTTTAGTGTAGTCGAACGCGTTCAGGAAGCCGGGCGCAAGCCAGGCTGTGGCTATAATAACCATGTATAATTTACGGTTATTTGAGCTGGCAGGACGTTATTGGGCGTAAAACGCGGTATTTTTTATGCTCAATCCGCAAGAAAGGAGCGCTCTATGTCACAGCAAGAACGGTTTTGTCAGGCCTGTGGAATGCCGATGTCCGCGGAGGATGCGAAAAGCGCAAGCGACGAGTACTGCGCCTGGTGCTGCGATAGCGAGGGGAAGCTTAAATCCTGGGAGGACGCCGTCTCCGGCCTGGCCGAGTTCCTCGATTCCTGGCAGAAGGTCGGCCCCGCGGAAGCGCGCAAGCGGGCGATGCGCTACTTAACGGCCATGCCCGCGTGGGCCCATAAAGCGGAAGATTAACCTGCAGCCCGGAGCGCAACACTCCGGGCTTTTTTAGCGCGATCAGAACTTCCAGGAGACGCTGCCGACGATACTGCGCTCTGCGCCAAAGTAGCAGTAAGAGAGCGAGTTACAGGCGGCAACGTAGCTCTTGTCGGTCAGGTTATTCACGTTCAGCTGGGCGCTGAGGCCTTTAATTCCCACCTTCGACAGGTCATAGCCGATCGCCATATCCACCAGCGTATAGGACGGCAGAGTGTGCGTATTCAGGCGGTCGCTGGTAATGCCGTTGACGTAGCGCACGCCGGAACCCAGCGTCAGGCCATCCAGCGGGCCGCTTTTCACATCATAGCTCAGCCAGGCGCTGGCCTGATTGCGCGGCGCGTAAACGGCACGCTTGCCTTGCTCTTCCGGGCTGCTTTTCTTATAGCGAATGTCGGTGTAGGTATAGGCGGCCTGCAGGCGGAAGCTATCGGTTAGCTGGCTTATCGCCTCCAGCTCCACCCCTTTCGACTCAATTTCACCAATCGAACGATACGGATCGGTCGGCTCTTCTTTGGTGGCGATATTGGTCTGATTGATGCGGAATACCGAGGCGCTGAACTGGCTGTTCATTCCTTCCGGCTCATACTTCAGCCCGGCTTCCCACTGCTTGCCTTTCATCGGATCCAGCACGTTGCCGTTTTCGTCGGCGAAGCTGGTGGGCGTAAAGGCGGTGGAGTAGCTGATGTACGGGGCAAACCCGTTATCGAACAGATACAGCAGCGCGGCGCGGGTGCTGAAGTTGTTCTTATCCAGATCGCTGCGCGTTTGATTAAGCTTATCGATGTTGGAGACGCTGACCTGGTCGTAGCGCCCGCCGAGGGTCAAACGCCAGCGCTCCCAGGACATTTGATCCTGTAAATAGTAGCCGGTCTGGCGCAGCTTGTGCTTCTCGCGGCTGTACATGGTGATGTAATCCGGCTTCGCGCCGTAGACCGGATTAAAAGCGTCAATGGCCGGGAATGCGCCATAGTAGCCGGTGGTGTCGTTGCTGCGGTCCTGATAGTCGATCCCTATCAGCAGGCGATGGTTAACGGCCCAGGTATCGACGCTGCCGTCGAGCTGGTTATCGAGGGTGATGGCGTTCATCTTTTCGTCCGAGCCGGAATAGCCGCGGTTCAGCTCGGTTTCGTTCAGCCAGCCCGCGGCATAAACCTGATTCAGCTCGACTTTGGTATGCAGGTAGCGCAGCTTCTGCCGCACCGACCAGCCGTTATCAAACAGATGCTCGAAGTTGTAGCCGACCATATTTTCGCGGCGATCGTACTTGTCGTAGTCATCTTCTCCCTCGAAGAAGGTGTTAGCGATTTTCTTGCCGTAGTGCGGCACCACGGTACCTTCATAGGGGAGGCCCGAGTGGCTGCCGCCCTCCGGGTCGCGATGCAGATAGGCCATTAAATCAAGGCGCGTCTGGTCGGTGATGCGCCAGGTCAGGCTGGGCATAATCGCGTAGCGCTGCTCTTTTAAGGTATCAAACTGCGAGTCTGCATAGCGGGTCATGCCGCTTAAGCGCGCCGCCACGCGATCGTTATCGTCCAGCGCCCCGGTAACGTCAAACGCTGCCCCGCGCTGGTTGTTATTCCCGGCAAACAGCTTAATTTCTCCGCCGGGATCGAATGAGGGTTTACGCGAGGTGAGGGCGACGATGCCGCCGGGTGAAGAGCGGCCGTACAGCACCGAGGCCGGGCCGCGCACCACTTCGATATTTTCCAGGAACCACGGATCGACCACCAGCGAGCTGTGCGAGTTGGTATCGCCCATCATTTTCAGGCCGTCGAGATAGACGTTATCCAGGCTGCCGTCGGAGAAGCCGCGCAGGACGATATAGTCAAAGCGGTTGGAGGCGCCAATCTGGTTGCTGTAAACCCCGGGGGTATAGCTCACGGCCTGGCGGACGCTGATCGCGCCCTGTTCTTCAAACTGCTCGCGCGTGATAATGGACACCGATTGCGGGGTCTCTATATCCGGGGTGGCAATTTTGGTCGCGCCGCTCTGCATCTGCGAAGTGACCACGATGGTTTCGTTTTTTGTTGTTTCCTGGGCCAGCAGCGGGAAGGCGACGCCGCCGGTCACCCATCCTACCAGTAGCGCCAGGCGAGTTTTCGCAAACATGAACATCTCCAAAGGCATTTCTAATTGTTAATAAGAATTATTACCTTTTTGATGCTGTCTATAGCTATGCGCAATGCCAGGATGCGTATGCGCGCTGCCAAAGCCGCTGACTATTTTTCGCAAAAAGGGGAAAAATGGATTAGCCCGGCTTTTGCACATCGCAGGGCGAGATGCCGTAGCGCCGACGAAAAGCGGTAGAGAAGTTGGTGGCGTGCTGGTAGCCCGACATCCACGCCGCCTGCTGCACGCTATAGCCTTCCAGCAGATAGCTTCTTGCCCGCGCCAGGCGGCAATCGCGCAGGTAGTCAAAAACCGAACAGCCGTAGGCCTGGCGAAACTTACTGCGCAAGCTGCTGGAGCTCATCGCCGCCCGCTGGGCCAGCTCATTGAGGGTATAGTCGTTTTCCGGCGCCTGCTCCAGCAGGCGGCGAACTCTCTCCAGCCGCTGCTGTTCGCCGCCCGCCGGGGCGACGTGCTTCGCGCTTTCATCCTGACAGACGCTCAGCCCATGGCCGAACAGCTGCAGGATAAGCCCTTCCAGCATCAGCTGTCGGGACACGCGACTCAGCGCGCTCTGCTGCGCGTACTGCAGTCCGCTCAGCAGAAAACCCGGTATCTGCCAGATAAGCGTTGGCGTCTGGCACCTTTCCCACTCGCGCATCAATGAATCGAGCAGGCCATCGCGCCAGGTGCCGTCCGGGTAGAGTCCGAGGGAGAGCGTACGGAGCCGGCTGTCGGCATCGTGGCGGGCGCGCATGGCCTGATGTTCGCTAAGGCGCGAGGTGAAGGCCATCCCGGAACGCACCAGGTGCTGCTCCCCGTTGAGGGTCAGCGCGACGCAGCCTTCCAGCACCACCAGCATATAGAGCGGGCTACTGTGGCGGGAGGTGGTCTCATAAGGCTGCAATACGTGAACATCAGAATGGGTGACGCACATGCCGCAGGGCAGGGTCATCTCTTCCACTTCTCCCCGCAGCACCGGGCTGGCGTGCGGAGGCTCCGGCTTTTGCAGCAGCTGCGGGAAGCGGTAGTCGATACCGTATCGTTCACCAAACGCCATAAACTCGCTGACGGAGAAGGTTTTCCTCAGCGCCTGGCGGGCGGGTTCGTTCTGCGTAGTTGTCTTGTTCATGCGGTTTTCGGCACCGGAGAGGGCGTCATCGGATGACGTCACCTTATCACTGCGCGGGCAGGGCGACAATAAAGATGAGAATCATTATCAACTTTTGCGCTGCGGCACAGAAGGCGCGCGGACGGCCGCTATCCGTGCGCCAGCGGCAGGGATCAGGCGTCGGCGTTGTCCAGCGGCCAGGAGTCGAACAGGTAGCCGTCGAAGTAGATATCATCGACGTTGGAGAACTCCAGCAGGCGGCGTTTGACGTTTTCCAGATGCTGCCACATGGCAAGCTTGGCCGCCCGGGCGTCTTTTTTGATTAAGGCGGCGAGGATCCGTTTGTGATCCACCAGCCACTCCTGGCGGTAGTGGGTATCGCCGAGATGGCGGTGTAGCTGGATCCACATGGGGTTATTTTCCCGCCACTGCCATGACTGCCTGAACAGCTCGACCAGCATACTGTTGTGGGTCGCTTCGGCAATGGCCAGATGAAACTGCATATCGCCGCTTTCGGAGCCGCCCGGCGCGCTGCTGGCCAGCTCGCGCTCTTCCAGCTGCAAAGCCTGGCGCATTTTGATGATATCTTCCCGGGTTGCCTGCAGGGCGGCAAATTCGGCGATATTGCTCTCCAGCAGCTGGCGGGCCTGCAGCAGTTCAAACGGACCTGCATCATTGCAATGATTGATGTCCGCGCTCTCCGCCGCGCCTTCTCCGACGGCGTTATCGAGCACGTAGATCCCGGCGCCGCGGCGCACTTCGACCAGCCCTTTAATCTCCAGCATGATCAGCGCCTCGCGGACCACGGTGCGGGTCACGTCCAGCATCTCGGCGATTTCACGTTCCGGCGGTAAGCGATCGCCGGGGTTATAGGGCGTCTGGACGATCAGATTGCGGATCAACGCGCCGACTTCCTGATAGGGTCTGTGCTGAGAAGTTTGTGATTTCATGATGTTATGTTGTGAGATGCGATAGCCCGGTGGCTGACTATAGCATCTGGCCAGGGGGTTGGCACCTCCCCGTGCGCGGAGAGTGGGAAAACGGGTCAACCACATTGGTGTTCAGTTGACCCGTGGCAGGACAGAGCGTTACAGGCCGCCGCCGAGCGCCGCAACGCACTCGCGGGCGCCGCGTTCGCACAGCGCGTGGTAAGCCTGCGTCACCGCCGCAATAAAATCGCTATTGTCCGGCAGATCGTGGGCAAAAATTCCGCTTAACGCCAGCAGCGCGGCGACGCGTTCTGCGCCCTGAAAACGCTGGTTGATCTGTTGGATCTCCGCCAGCAGCGGGTCGACGACATCAATAGGCTGCCCCCGCTCGTCGATGCCCTGGGTATAGCGCATCCAGCCCGCCACGCCGAGCGCCAGATGGCGCCAGCTGCTGCCGTTTTGCAGATGCAGACGGATGGGATCCAGCAGGCGCTGCGGCAGCTTCTGGCTACCGTCCATGGCGATCTGCCAGGTACGATGGCGCAGCGACGGGTTGCTGAAACGGGCAATCAGCAGCGTGGCGTAGGCCTGGAGATCGGTGCCTTCCGGCATGGAGAGCGTCGGCGCCTGCTCCTGCATCATCAGGGCGAAAGCCGCTTCACGATAGGCCGGGTTGGTCATGGTATCGGCGATGGTTTCATAGCCGCCGAGATAGCCAAGATACGCCAGGAAGGAGTGGCTGCCGTTGAGCATCCGCAGCTTCATCATTTCAAACGGCACGACGTCTTCAACAAACTGCGCGCCGACTTTATCCCACGCCGGGCGGCCGCTGACGAAGCTATCTTCAATCACCCACTGGCGGAACGGTTCGCAGGCGATGGCGCACGGATCGTAGACCCCAAGCTGGTCGGCAATCTCCTGCAGCGTTTCCGGCGTCGCCGCGGGTACGATGCGGTCAACCATGGTGCACGGGAAGGTGGCATGGGCTTCAATCCACGCCGCCAGCAGCGGGTCGCGCGCCTGGGCCAGGCCAAGCACCGCCACTTTCGCCACGTGGCCATTCTCGCGGACGTTATCGCAGGACATCACCGTAAAGGCCTCAAGCCCCTGCTCACGGCGCAGGCGCAGCGCTTCGACGATATAGCCTATGGCGGATTTCGGCGTCGTCGGGTTGGCGAGGTCGTGTTGAATCAGCGGGTTGTTGAGATCGAGCTGGCCGCTGGCCGCATCGGTGCAGTAGCCTTTTTCAGTGACCGTCAGGGAGACGATTGCCGTGTGCGGACGCGTCATGGCGCGCAGAATGCCGTCACAGCCGTCGATTTCCGGATGCAGCGCCTCTTTCATCGAACCAATAATTTTCAGCGCGGTGCTGTCAGCGCCTTTTTCCGCCACCGTGTAGAGCAGCTGCTGATTTTTCAGCTGTTCAATCAGAACGCGATCGTTGCCCGGCATCAGGTTGACTTCGCAGATGCCCCAGTCGCTGTCGCTGGTTTCCAGCAGATGATGGGTATAAAGCGCCTGATGCGCGCGGTGAAATGCGCCGCAGCCCAGGTGAACGATGCGGGATTCCAGGCGAGAACGATCCCACGCGGGGCGCGTCACCGGCAGGTTGCTGTCGGCAATGGTTGCAGTCATAGCAAACTCCAGAGTGGGCCGCAAAAGGCGGCCGAAGAGGTAAAGGCGGGACGTCGGCCCCGCCAGTCAGGAATTAGCGGCTAAAAAAAGCGCGCTGAATCGCCAGCTCGACGCCGCGAACTTCAGCCAGCCCTTTCAGGCGACCAATCGCGGAATAGCCGGGGTTGGTTTTCTTTTTCAGATCGTCGAGCATCTGGTGGCCGTGGTCAGGACGCATAGGGATAAGATCCTCTTTGCCTTCCGCTTTACGGCGGTGCTCTTCTTCAACAATCGCTTTCACCACTTCGTACATGTCCACGTCGCCGTGCAGGTGAGCGGCTTCGTGGAACGTTTTCGGGTTCTCTTCGCGCAGCGTAGAGCGCAGATGGGTGAAGTAAATGCGCGGGCCGAACTGCTTAATCATATCCACCAGATCGTTGTCGGCGCGGACCCCGTAGGAGCCGGTGCACATGGTAAAGCCGTTAGCCATGCTGTTCACCGTGTCGACCATCCACTGCATATCTTCAATGGTCGAGACGATGCGCGGCAGGCCGAGAATCGGGCGCGGCGGATCGTCCGGGTGTACCGCCATACGTACGCCAACCTCTTCGGCGACGGGGATAATCGCTTTCAGGAAGACGGCGAAATTCTCGCGCAGCGCGGCTTTATCAATATCTTTATAGGTGGCAAGGTGCTGGCGGAACTGGTCGAGGGTATATCCCTCTTCCGCGCCCGGCAGACCGGCGATAATGTTGCGGGTCAGGCGCGCTTTATCTTCATCGCTCATGGCGGCGAAACGCTGATTCGCCTGAGCGACCTCTTCGGCGGTGTAGTCCGCTTCCGCGCCCGGACGCTTGAGGATATGCAGCTCAAAGGCGGCGAATTCAATTTGATCGAAACGCAGGGCTTTGGAGCCATCCGGCAGGACGTATTCCAGGTCGGTACGGGTCCAGTCGAGGACCGGCATAAAGTTGTAGCACACGGTACGGATGCCGCATTGGGCCAGATTGCGCAGGCTCTGCTGGTAGTTAGCGATCCACTTGGCGTAGTTGCCGGTATGGGTTTTGATCTCTTCGTGAATCGGTACGCTTTCGACCACCGACCATACCAGCCCGGCGGCTTCCACGATGGCTTTACGCTTGAGGATTTCGTCAACCGTCCACACTTCACCGTTCGGGATATGGTGCAGGGCGGTAACCACTCCGGTCGCGCCCGCCTGACGGACGTCAGCTAAAGTGACCGGATCGTTAGGGCCATACCAGCGCCATGTCTGTTCCATGCTTAACCTCTTTCACGTTATTGACCTGCTTCAGGCCGCTGCTTTGATGGTAGCGTCGGTTCCGGTCAACCATCGTAACGGAGGGGAAACCAGACGATATGGCGTATAAATTCCTCCAATTGGTCGAACATGTCAACCATGAATGGTGAATTGGTAAACCAAAATGTGACGGAGATGCGCGAAGGGGAGGAAACGTTAAACAGGGCGGCATTGATAAACCGCCACGGGGCGCGGGCTGATTCTGCTGGCGTTAGCGTTAAGCAATTTTCATGTACTTCAAGAGATTACTCAGAACCGGAGAAGTGGAATTCTTCATGGGCATAGGGCCAGTGCGCGGCGGGTAGCGACGTGTTGCGAAATGGTTAACCAATGTGCCAAACCTATCGACCAGAAGAACGGAGGCGGTCATTGATGCCGGCCGGAGCGCGTACGGACTCGCAGCAGATCACACTTTTTGATTATTACGATTTCCATATAAAAACTACGTGTTATCATTCCGCTGGTAAATACCTTTTCAACTCTCACCGAGGCTTTGATGCTGGAGAATGTCATCATCAGATAATCAGCTTCCCGACCTTTTCAGGCCGGACTGGTTATCGCTGCGCTTAAACCTTACGCGAACACCTGCGGGTGTTGGCTCGTTTTTACGCATGATGATTAACAGGTTTCTTCAGTATGAATCTATCCCGTCAGGAACAACGTACCTTACACGTTCTCGCTAAAGGTGGCCGGATCGCGCACATCCGCGATGCATCAGGCCGCGTCACCTCTGTTGAATGCTACAGCCGCGAAGGGCTCCTGCTCAGCGACTGCACGCTCGCCGTTTTCAAAAAACTCAAAACCAAAAAGCTGATTAAGTCCGTCAACGGACAGCCCTACCGCATCAATACCACCGGGCTGAATAACGTCCGCGCACAGCTGGACAATCGCTAAGGAGCCTCTGATGACAAACCACAGCTTCACTTTTCATGTCGCCTCTGAAGGCGATACCGATGACATTCTCGACGTCGAAACCCGGGCTTTCGGCTACAGCAAAGAGGCCAGGCTGGTGGCCGATTTGCTTAACGATGAGAGCGCCTGCCCGACGCTATCGCTGCTGGCCAGGCATAACGGAGAGGCGGTTGGGCATATTTTATTCACCCGGGCGACGTTCAAAGGGGAGCCGGACTCGCCGATGATGCACATCCTTGCTCCCCTGGCGGTGGTGCCGGAATACCAGGGCGTAGGCGTTGGCGGAGAGCTTATCCGGCACGGCATTGAGCAGTTGAAAGCAATGGGAAGCCAGACGGTATTTGTTCTGGGCCACGCCGCTTACTACCCCAGGCACGGGTTTGAGCCATGCGCGGGAGATAAAGGCTATCCGGCGCCTTATCCGATTCCCGCGGCGCATAAAGCCTGCTGGATGCTGCAGCCGATTTCGTCTCAGCCGCTGGGGCGAGCGGGCCAGATACAGTGCGCCCGGGCGTTAATGAAACCCGAGCACTGGCGCGAGTAATCAATAAGGAGATGATGATGACTATTGGCACGATTATTACAGGTTCCAGGCATATCGCGTTGTCATCCCGGGAGCGCAAAATCCCCTGGGATGAACCGGCTTTTAGCCAGCGTATGCTGGAGAACCACCTGTCGCAGGAGCACGACTGGGCCAGCCGCAGGCGGGCGGTTATCGAACAACAGGTCGCGTGGATTGCCGGACAGCTACCCGCCGGCGCGCGCATTCTGGACCTCGGCTGCGGGCCGGGCTTTTACACCCGCCTGCTGGCGGAGCGCGGCTTTTACTGTACGGGCGTGGATTTTTCGCCGGCGTCGATCGCCTGGGCCCGGCAGCAGGCGCAGGCGGCCGGGCTGGATATTACCTATCACCAGCAGGACGTTCGCGAGTACGCGCCGGAAACCCAGTTTGATTTCATTATGATGACCTTCGGTGAACTGAACGTGTTCAGCGCGGCTGAGGCCCGCTCGCTGGTTCATCGCTGCGCGCAGTGGCTGGTTCCGTGGGGAAAGCTGCTCATCGAGGTTCATACCTATGCAGAGGTTAAACGTCAGGGAATGGCCGATCCCGGCTGGCAGCGCTGTCCGCAGGGGCTGTTTCTTGATGTTCCGCACCTGCTGCTGACGGAGCACGCCTGGGATCCGGCGGCGCAAACCAGCTCCACGCGGTTTATGGCGATTGAAGAGAGCGGCAAGGTGACGCGCTTCGGCAGCCGGATGACCGCCTGGCATGATGATGCTTATCTCGACCTGCTGCGCACGGCGGGTTTGACCACCATTACTCGCCCGGATGAGGCGGAATGGCCGGTCAGCGAAACCTTTACCGGCAAGCTGTACGCGCTGCTGGCCGAAAAAAACGTTCCCGATTCTCTTTCCGCAAAACCCATAAAAGGAATTCAACCATTGGATATCCCACGTATTTTCACCATTAGTGAAAGCGCTCATCGCATCCATAACCCGTTTACGCCGGAAAAATACGCCGCCCTTGGCCGGGTGCTGCGAATGAAGGCCGGAACCCGGATACTCGATCTTGGCAGCGGGTCGGGGGAGATGCTCTGTACCTGGGCGCGCGATCGCGGCATTCGCGGCATCGGCGTCGACATGAGCGCGCTGTTCAGCGAGCAGGCTAAGCTGCGGGCAGAAGAGCTCGGCGTTGCCGACCGCGTGACGTTTATTCACCAGGACGCCGCCGGTTATGTGGCCGAGGAAAAATGCGACATCGCCGCCTGCGTGGGCGCGACCTGGATCGCCGGCGGCGTCGCCGGGACTATCGAGCTGCTGAGCAAAAGCCTCAAGCCCGGCGGTATGCTGCTGATCGGCGAACCGTACTGGCGCCAGGTACCGGCAACGGAAGAGATAGCACAGGCCTGTGGCGCCTCTTCGCTCGCCGACTTTCTGACGCTTGCCGATCTGGTCTCCTCTTACGATGCGCTTGGCTATGACCTCGTCGAAATGGTGCTGGCGGACCAGGAAGGTTGGGACCGCTACGAAGCGGCGAAATGGCTCACCATGCGCCGTTGGTTAGAGGAAAACCCCGATGATGAGTTTGTGCCAGAAGTCCGGGCGGAGCTGACGATGGCGCCAAAACGCCATGCGACTTATACGCGTGAATACTTTGGCTGGGGCGTGTTTGCGTTAATCAAGCGGTAGTTGAAAGACCCGGCATAGCAGGAAGGCTATGCCGGGATCAGGGGGGTTCAGAACCGCAGGAAAGGGCGTCCCTGGGTGTTCTCTTGTCAGTTTACGCATTGCCCAGGACAGCAGCCTGTTAGCGGCGAACTGGCCATATTCATTACGTTTTCAGGATAATTTCTTGGGGATTTCTGGCACTGAATGCACGTCAATTTGACTCTGCGTACTCCCTCGCTAATTATTTTTTTCCGGGCTCACAACCATCCAGACAGCAATACCTATAATGATCGCCCCGATAACAAAACCATTGTTAACGGTTTCGTTCAGTACCATGTATCCCCATAGCACGCCAAATGGAGGAATTAAAAAGGTCACTGTTAATGAACGTAAGGGTCCGATATCAGCGATAAGCCGGAAATAGAGTATGTAGGCAAATGCGGTACAGATCGCTCCTGCGGCAATGACGCTTATCCATGCCTCTTGCTGTAACCAGTTAACGGTCGGTCCACTATGGGTGCTCCATATAAAAAAGGGTAGCAAAAAAAAGGACGCACCTATCTGACTACCGAAGGCAACGATTTTAGGATCGAGTCCACCTTTGTTTGAAATCCAGCTACGCGTCAGAAAACCGGCGATCGCATAGCAACTGGTCGCGATGAGGCAGGCAATAACGCCGGCAATTTGTTTCTCAGCTGACAGGGGTTCACCAATTGTGGCGATCGCGATGATCCCGACAATGCCCAGGAGCATGCCAGCCCATTTTCTGAAGGTTAATTTCTCTGCAAAAAATGCAAACCCAATCACCGCCCCCATCAACGGCGTTGTTGCATTCAGAATGGCTGAATACCCAGCCGGTAACCATTTGGCAGCCAGGCAATACATCAGGAAGGGTAATCCAGAATTAATGACGCCAAGCATCACAGAGGACTTAAATTTATCTTTAAAGTCAAAAGAAGATTTAAAGATAAATAAAATAACCGCGAGTCCTGTGAAACCAAAAAAGACGCGCAAAAAAGCCGTGTTAATAGCGCCAAACTGCGGTACGGCTATACGCATAAAGAGAAAACTCGCGCCCCAGATAGCGGCGAGCAACAATAACCGAAGATAATCAGCAATGCGCATAGCGGTTCCTTTTATTTGAATGAGAAGTCACAACGCAACTGTGAAACAGGGCGGGCGTACTGACAAACAAGATTTTTGTTTATACTTAAGCTTTTCTAATTCATGAAGTCGTGTAGCCGATGAAAATGCCACCTTTACATGCGCTTATGTGTTTTGAGTCTGCGGCAAGGCTGATGAGTATGAAAGCGGCTGCCGATGAGTTATGCGTGACATCCAGCGCGGTCAGCCAACAGATTGCTAAGCTGGAAAGCATGACGAACAGCCGGTTGTTCATCCGTAGTCCTCGCCGTCTCGAACTGACAACCGAAGGACGCATCTATCTGCGGGCGATAAGGCCGGCTTTCAATCAGATAGCAGAAGCAACACAGCGCTTAATGAATGAAGGAAAGGCAAACAAAGTGACGGTCAGTTGCACAAGTGGTTTTGCCATCCAATGGCTCCTGCCGCGGCTGCCTGCATTTGAAAAAGCTAACGCGGGCGTGGAAGTGCAAATCAGTACCACCAACAGGCAGGTTGATTTACTGTCTGAAGGGATTGATTTCGCCATCCGACACGGGGCTGGTGACTATCCCGGGCTGGAGTCTGAGTGCCTGATAAACGATAAACTCCTCCCGGTCTGTAGCCCCCGGTTAATCGCATCAGAGGACGAGCTCTCATCACCGGGCGATATGGCTGAATACACGCTGCTGCACGATGAACACCGGCTGGACTGGGCTCTCTGGTTTCGTGCTCTGGGTATTAGTAATTTGAAGACAGACACGGGGCCCGTTTTCATCGATTCCAACGGCGTGATTGAGGCCGCAATCGCGGGCAAAGGTATCGCGCTCGTGCGCAGTTCTCTTATTTGTGAAGAACTGAAGAGTGGTTTGCTGATTAATCCGCTAAAAATACCGGTTGATACGCCGATTGCGTACTATCTGGTGTACGACGAGTCCGCGGTCTTGCAGAAGATATGCCGGCGTTTCCGTGACTGGATAACCACGACCGCGACCAAAGAATTTCCCGCGATAGACAAGAGGGCTATATAAAGAAGCTGACCCCAGTTCTGTCCGTACTCCCTCTGAATTCCCTATGACGTGGGGGGAGAAATGGGGAGATAATCTCCTCTCCCCCTGGAAAGACATGTGTCTGGTCGTTGATTCCGGTGCGCTAAAGCGTTGAGAGGCTGCGTATTGCTGAATAGAGCAGACCTGACGGTAGCAGCCCGTTTTATCAGAATTTGACGGTCACCTGATTGCCGAGCACCCAGGCGTTTTTAATCTCTTCGCTTCCTCCCGGATGAACGAGCAGCTGCAGGTTAGGGCGCACGGTCAGCCATGGCGTCGCGCGAAAGCTATAATGCAGCTCTGCGGCATACTCGGCTCTGCGAACCGGAACATACAGAGGGTTATCATAATCATCGATCCCCCGCATCTGGTTCAGGAGCTGCGCCCGACGGGCGACTCTGTCGTTGGCGTGCATTTTACTGACGCCGAAGCTGATAAAGTCCTGCGGACGGCTGGCGAAAGGGCCTTGATAAATGGCTCCGGCCTGAATCTGATAGTCCATTGTCGCCGTATCTTTATCATTCATTGCCAGATGCCCGAAAAGGCTAAGGCCACGTTGGTGCTGGCTGCTCGAGTAGGTCAGCTGCTGGACGACATAGAGATAACCTCCGTAGCGGCCGTCGTGTCGCCGGGCGGCCTGGTGCGTGAGCACATAGGGATCGCCATTGTCATCATCCAGCACATCATTGGCGTCCGCCGTGTTATACCATCCCCCGAGTTTCCAGATGCCGGGGAGTTTTGCCGCGCCGAGAGTAGGTCGATATCCCAGTTCAAAAAGGTACATGTACCCCAGATGCCCGGTACCATCCAGCTGGAAGCTTCCGTGGCGGGTGGCGTAGGCAGGATTGTACTGAAACGCGCCGGCCTGGACGTAAAGCGCCGGGGCAGGGCTGTATTTAATACGGCCGCCCCACTGGCCTATGGGGGTGTTATACCAGACGCCGCTGCCGTGGCCGGCTAAAGAGCCGCACAGCGACAGGTTTTGAAAAAAGCAGCCGTTGTTATCAAAATCCTCTCCCGGCGGCATCAGGCCCACCTTGAGATCCAGCTTCTTATCCCACCCGGTTTTTTTGAACCAAAACTGCGTCGCGTGCCATGTTTGCCCCCGACCGTAGTTGCTCTGAACACCGGAGCCTATTACCGGCGCGCGCGGATCCTGAAGGCGATCCTGAGTCAGATCTCGCCCGTTACGATTATTCACCGACGCTTTAAATTCACCGTCGTGAATACCTAAAATCTTTTCCAGATCCATATTTACGCCGAGAATATACTGGTCGCTGTAGCGCAGAGTTTTATCGCGATCGTAACCGCCGGAGATATTCGTGGCCGTCATTGCGCTATATTCCAGCGTAAAATCATAACCATGACGGCGCAGATCCGTACGCACGCCTCCCCATTCTCCGGTCATGTTTTTTGCGGTGGGGGAAAAAAGCGTCTCGCTGGCCAGCGTCTGTAAAGGGTGTAGTAAAGCCAGCAGCATCGTGCCGCTGTGGATGAGTTTGTTCATGTTTTTACCGCCTGTTAATGATCCAGGTCTATGAATAATTCCCGGTAAGGCGCAGCTGAATCAGCAGACTGCGCCGACCTCCCGTCAGAGGTGGCTCCGCGCTTCCCGGAGCCACAGGCCGTCTATGGCGACAGCTCTTCTAACGATTTTCCTTTGGTTTCAATGGCAAAAAGCCAGGTAATTAAGCCGCCAATCAGCGCAATGACCGCGAAAGTGATAAACACAAAGCGGATCCCGAAGCCGCTGACGATAAAACCGACCATCAGTGGGCCGATGGATGACCCCGCCCGGAGCCATGCGCTGGAATACGCGGTGCCGATAGCGCGCAGTCGGGTGGGATAAAGCTCAGCCGCGTACAGATAAAGCGAGAAAGCGATGGTCTGCAGAATGGCGTAGGTCAGGCTGCCCAGAATCAGAATTTCAACGGCGGATTTCGCGCCCAGAACGGAGAGCGTAATCAGCGGAACGATGGCCAGTAAAAAGGCCCATGTGTACCAGCGTTTGCGCCCGACGCGGTCGATCATCAAGGCGCAGATCACTGAAGCCACGACGCCGCAGGAAGAGGTGATCCAGCCGTAGGCCAGACTGGTATCGAGGGAGAGGTTAAACCAGGTTTTGTAGAGGGTTGGAAACCAGGTGATCATTCCGTTGTTGACGCTATAAACCGTCAGCCACAGTCCCCAGAGCATAAAGGTGCGGGATTTATAGATACCGCCAAAGAGGGCCTTAACCCCTTCCGGAGCCGCTTTTTGCACCGCGGGGGCTTTTATTTCCGGTTCGGGCAATGTCATCCCGCGCCTGATGACCTCTGATTCCAGCGTCGATACGATGCTGTCCGCTTCCTTCAGCCTCCCTTTTGCTGTCAACCAGCGCGGTGATTCCGGCATCAGCCAGCGCAGGGGAACGGTCAGCGCGGAGGGGACTAAGCCAATTAAAAACATGACCTTCCAGCCATAGATGGGCACCAGAAAATACCCCACCAATCCGGCAAACATCATGCCGATAGGGAAAATCACTTCATACAACAAAAAGAAACGCCCGCGCTTTTTGGCACCGACAAATTCATTGATATAGGCGCTGGCAACGGGGACTTCCGCACCGATACCCACCCCCTGTAAAAAGCGAATAACAAGAATTGACCAGCCGTTCCAGGCAAATAGGCAGGCCGCATCCATGAGTACGAACATGATGATGGTGATACGCAATACGCCGATACGGCCTATTTTTTCCGCCAGCGAGCCGAAAAACAGGGCGCCGCACAGCTGGCCCACGTAGCTGGCCGCAATAATAAGACCGACAAACGTCGGCGTGAGACCCCACTCCTGGGTAAGCTGGGGGAGCGCAAATGCGATTGCAATAATGGTATAGGCATCGAAAAACGTCGATAAGCCGACGATAACGCGGATCGCTTTCAGCCGTCGGGTGATGGGGAGGCGTTCCAGCCTTGCCAGCAGCGCGTCTGGCGTGGACGCCGTTCCGCTGGCAACGGCGTAATCTGAAGCAATGGCCTGAGTTGACATAGTATTACCCTGTTAAACGTTGTCTGGGGCATACACGTAAGGTTCTGAATAACCACAGGGCAACGAACCCTTATTCATCGACGTGCTGCATATAATGCTGTCCTGATGTGTTTATGATAACGTTACTGCAATCGATTTCACTTGCAGCTAATCCTTTGCTGGATTCGCCGCTAAGTCAATTACGCCTGTTGTATAAATGTCGAGCAGTTCACAATCTGAAAAAACTCACGCGCAAAAAGGCGAAGCGGCGAATGCAAAGCAAAATGGATAAGAAATGTGAATTAACGACCAGCCGAATGAACCCGGCAAAGTGAAGCACCATTCCTTTTGTCCGGGCGAGGTTTGACGTAAGATCCTTTAACCCCACGGTTTGCACGATGGTATCCGTTGAACGGGCAACACGGATTTTTACCCGCATTGATGAGTTGGAGCAGCAGATGGATCAAGAAAGTGAACTGAACGATTTGCCGGAAAAAAAGCTGGCGACAATGCGGGATGTTGCTCGCGCTGCGGGCGTGAGCGTCTCGACCGTTTCGCGCGTACTCGATGAACGGTTACCCACCTCGCGCAGCGCCTCGGCAGAGAAAATTCGCCAGGTGGCCCGTGAGCTGGGCTACCGTCGGGACTATGTTGCTTCCAGCCTGCGCCGGGGCGATACCGGAACGCTTGGCGTCCTGGTGCCGAGGCTGACCGATGCCGTTACGGCGATGCTTTTCGAAGAGATAGCCAGGGCGGCGGCCAGGCGAGGCTATTTCGCGATCGTTGCGACCTGCGGTGATAGCAAGGATCAGGAGAAAAACGCCGTGGAATCGCTGCTGGATCGCCGCGTGGATGGGTTGATCATGTCCACCTGCCGGCTGGACGATCCTTTGCCGCAAACCCTGCGTGAACGGGATGTGCCCCACGTTCTGGCGCTGCGTACCGACGGTTTTAGCCCCTCATCGGTCGGGGACGATGAGCTTGGCGGCTATCTGGCTACCCGACACCTGATTGATTTAGGCCACCGCGATATTGGCCTGATTGGCGGCCCTGATTTTGCCTCCAACGCGCGCAACCGGCGTAAGGGCTTTGAGCGGGCAATGCAGGAAGCCGGGCTCAGGATCGAAGCGGAATGGTGCTGTCATTCAGATTTTAATATCGCCTCGGGGGAGCAGCAGGGAATGAAAATTCTCAGCCAGCCTCATCGCCCGAGCGCGCTATTTGCCGTCAATGACGAGCTGGCGATCGGCGTCCTCGCGGCCGCGCACCAGCAGGGGCTGGTGATTGGCGAAGATCTCTCCCTGGTCGGCTACAATGATATTCCCCTGGTGAGCAGACTGCCCGTGGCGCTGACCTCGGTCAGAACGCCGCTGGAGCATATCGCCAGCAATGCGGTTGATATGTTATTGAATCCAGAGATAAATAATAATATGCGGATTACCACGCCTTCCCTTATTCCCCGTAAGTCTACCGCGTCTCCACGTAAATAATCCCCCTGCGATCCTCCCCGACTTTCCAGGAGAAAGCGGGGAGGGTTGAATTTTGTATAACGGATCTCATCCCGGATGCAGATCGCGGTTTAGTTTGTGATCTGCGTTGCATTTTTAACCAACATGGCGTTGACGGTTTTATTTTTGAGGTTCAATGTCAACGTCGTGAAAACGATTGCAGAAACGATTTCACTTCCGTTTCAAAGAATCGCTTAACCGTAAACAAATGCTTACTCATCAAGGGGATATTTATGATTAACATCGATCTGAGAGGTTTGACTCCGGCTCCGGTTACACCCTTCACTCGCGATGGACGCGTAGACTATGATGCCATTCAGCGCCTCGGCAGCTGGCTGGGCAGCATCGACGGGGTGAAAGGTCTGGTGGTGCTGGGACACGCAGGGGAGGGGACTTTTCTGACCCAGGAAGAGCAGGCGAATGTGATCCGCGCGTTTGTGAAGTCCGTGGATGATAAGCTTCCGATCATTGCCGGCATCACCGGGGAAGGGACGGAAGTGGCTGCGCTGGAGGCGAAGCGCGCCGTTGCCGCCGGCGCATCCGCCGGTTTGCTCTATCCTTCCCACGGCTGGCTGCGCTTTGGCTATCAGGATGGCGCGCCTCAGGATCGCTACCGCGTGGTGTACGAAGAAAGCGGCCTGCCGCTGATTCTTTTCCAGTATCCGGATGTCACTAAAGCTACCTACAACCTGAAAACGCTGCTGGATATCTCCGCGCAGCCGGGCGTATTTGCCATGAAGAATGGCGTACGTAATATGCGCCGCTGGGATACCGAAATTCCGGTTATTCGCCGCGAGCGTCCGGATCTGCAAATCTTAAGCTGCCACGATGAATATCTGCTGCATACCGCCTTTGATGTGGATGGCTTCCTGGTCGGCTACGGCAATATCGCGCCTGAGCCGTTAATTGAAATGATTAAGGCGGGTAAAGCGGGCGATTACGTTAAAGCGCGTGAGCTGCACGACCGACTGCTGCCGGTGACCAAAAGCGTCTACCACCGCGGTTCGCATATGGAAGGGACCGTGGCCCTTAAACATGCTCTGGTTGCGCGCGGGATCCTTGAACATGCCACCGTTCGCTCACCGCTGCTGCCGCTTGAAAATGGCGCTGAAAAAGAGATCCACGACGCCATGCGCGCCGCTGAGCTGGGCCGCGTCGGTTAATTTATTCTGCGTCTGTTGTTAATCCGCAATGCAGAAGTATCGCTTACTGTATTGCGGATCATCGGTTACTTCGCCCCGGTATTTTTTGCTGCTCTTCATCATAACGTCGGGGCTTTCACCTCTGTATATTGCTGGGTGATTTATGAAACTATTAAGCTTTCGCGTTAATGATAAAAACAAATATGGCCTGGCGACCGCTGACGGCGTCATCGATCTGCAGGCGCGGTTTCCTCAATATGGCAGCCTGCTGGAATTTATACCGCATCTTCATCTTGTTGATACTCTGCCGCCGTCTGCGAAACAGGTGAACTATTCTTTCGACGAGATCGCTTTCCTGCCGGTTATTACTGAACCGAAAAAAATTATCTGCGCTGGCGTGAATTATCGCGATAAAAACGCTGCCGGTAACGAGAAGCCCTCTAACCCAGTGTTATTTATCCGCTTTGCGGATTCACAGACCGGGCATCTGGCACCGCTCCTCAAGCCGGAACGCAGCAATGAGTTTGACTATGAAGGCGAAATGGCGCTGGTGATGGGCCGTGGAGGACGCAATATACCAGAGCAGGAGGCGCTGCATTATGTTGCCGGCTACAGCTGCTATATGGATGGCTCCGTGCGCGACTGGCAGCATGCCTGCTTTACCGGCGGCAAAAACTGGCCAGCGACGGGCGGCTTCGGCCCCTGGCTGGTGACCGCGGACGCTATCCCCGACCCGCAAAATCTGAATATTACCACCCGGCTGAATGGCCAGACGGTGCAGCAGGATAATACGGGCAGCATGTTGTATTCAATTGCCGAACTCATTGCGTATATCAGCACCTTCAGCGCGCTCTCGCCGGGGGATGTCATTCTGACCGGCACGCCCGGAGGCATCGGAAAAAAACGTCCCCCGCCGCTCTTTATGCAGCCCGGGGACAGGGTGGAAGTCGAGATTGAGCAGATCGGATGCCTGATGAATAGCGTGCGCAGCGATGCCGCGGTAGCGCGATAAGTTATCGTTTTGTATCCAAAAACAGGGTGAGAGCGCGTTTGCCCGGCGGCCAGGACTTGCAGGCCATTTAATCATGTAAAGGGTTAATGCCGGACAGGGAGCCGTGGAGGCAATGTATGATATTGGTTCAGTTTCTGGTGGTGCTGCTGTTTCTGTACATCGGCATGCGGGTCGGGGGGATCGGCGTGGGGTTTGCCGGCGGCGCCGGCGTGATTGTCCTCAGCGCGCTCGGCGCCACGCCGGGTGATATGCCGATGCTGGTTATCGTATTTATCATGGTGGTGATCGTGGCGATTGCCGCCATGCAGGAGGCCGGCGGTATTGAATACCTTGTTGACCTCACCGAGCGCCTGCTGCGCCGCTATCCGCGATTGTTAGTCATCACCGCGCCGCTTTCCACCTGGCTATTAACCATGATGGCCAGCACCGGGCAGGTCTCTTTTGCCTGTATGCCGGTTATTGTCGGCGTGGCGAAAGAGAACAATATAAAACCCACCCGGGCGCTTGCTCTTTCGGTCGGCGCCTCTTTGCTGGGCATTGTGGCGTCGCCCATTTCTGCGGCGGTGATTTTCTTCTCGGGGATTCTGGAAAAGGGCCATTCTGGCTGGGGCTATATTGAGCTTATTGCGGTATCAATCCCGTCCACCTTTCTGGCGCTGCTGGTCACCTCCGTTTTTTACCTGTGCTGGGACAGGATCCGCCAGCAGGATCGGCTCAATGACAATCCGGTTCAGGTGCAGGCAAGGACTGCGCGGGCGATCCCGCCCTGTGCCGGTCGTTCGGTGCTGATTTTTATCGTCGGGCTGGTTGTGGTGCTGGTTTATGCGATTGTCACCAGTCCGAAGCTCGGGCTGATTGCCCATCCGGTCATGAGCAGCGGACAGGCGCGGGTAGGGGTGATGATGGGCGTTGCGCTGCTGATTGTGGTGTGCTGCCGGGTTAACGTACACAAGGTCCCGTCCGGCTCGGTGTTTAAAACCGGGATGACCTCCTGCATCTGTATTCTCGGCGTCGCCTGGCTGGGTTCAACCTTTATGGACAGTAATCAACAGTGGTTGCAAAGCGCGGTCTCGTCACACTTGCTGGATTCGCCCATGATGCTGGCCATTATTATTATGGCGGCCTCATGCTTCTTGTATTCTCAGGCGGCCTCCACAAAAATTTTATTCCCCGCCGCGCTGAGTATGGGCGTTGCCCCGGCTATTTTGGTTGCCTGTTTCCCGGCAACGGCTTCTCTTTTTATTCTGCCAAACTATCCGACGCTGCTGGCGGCGGTAGAGCTGGATGATACCGGCTCCACCAGACTGGGCCGACATATTATCGATCACCCTTTTCTGCTGCCTGGCCTGGCATCGGTCCTGCTTTCAATGCTCTTCGCCGCGGGGCTGGCTTATTGGATTCAGTGAATCGCCTGAGGCTTTTACTTTGAATACCTCCGAAAACAAAACGGTTCACCGTCGGTGAACCGCTTTTTTCGATATCAGGCTGCAAGATCTTTCATCACCTGAATAAATGCCTGAGAGACAGATTCTTCTTTATGGTGATGCCCATCCTCAATCACCCAGCGTCCGCCAGTCATCACCGCGGTAATGGGATTAGATGAGCAGGCGAAGATCCAGCGGTTGAGCAGCATCTGGTCTTCTGCGCTGGCGATAAAGGGATTCTGGCTATCCAATACGACCAGATCGGCCCGATATCCTACGCTTAGCTGGCCAATGTTTTGGCCCAGCGCTCTGGCGCCGCCTCGTAGCGCCCCTTGATACAGCACGTTGCCGACGTGAGGCTCGCCTGGGACGATGAGCCGGTTGCGGCGCTGGGCTATCAGGCGCTGCCCGTATTCGAACCAGCGTAAATCCTCGCTGACGCTGACGCTAATGTGGCTGTCGGAACCAATTCCCCAGACGCCGTTATGCTCCAGATATTGTGGGCCAGGGAATATGCCATCGCCGAGATTGGCTTCGGTGGTCAGGCACAGGCCGGCCACCGCACCGGATGTGGCGATCTTCATCGTTTCCTGAGGCGTCAGATGAGTGGCGTGGATCAGGCACCAGCGCGAATCCACGGGGAGATGGTTGTACAGCCACTCCACCGGGCGCTCGCCGGACCAGGCCAGGCAGTCATCCACCTCTTTTTGCTGTTCAGCAATATGAATATGAATCGGCTGCTGGCCAGGATGGCAGGCCAGAATGGCGCCAATCTGCTCCGGCGTAACGGCCCGTAATGAGTGGAAGCACAGACCGGTACGCTGCATTGGCTCGCCGGCCAGCCGCGATGTGAGCGACTCGTACATTGTCAGATAGCTGTCGCTATCGTTGATAAAGCGGCGCTGTCCAACGGAGGGTGGCTGCGCGCCAAACCCGGCGTAACTGTACAGGACGGGCAGCAGCGTCAGGCCGATGCCGGTATGTTTCGCCGCGCTGGCGATACGCAGCGCTAATTCCGTCCGCTCTTTATAAGGCGCGCCGCTGCTGCTGTGATGCAGATAGTGGAATTCGGCGACCGAGGTGTACCCGGCTTTGAGCATTTCGATGTACAGATAGCTGGCGATGGTTTCCAGCTGTTCTGGCGTAATTTTATCTACCAGCCTGTACATCAGATCCCGCCAGGTCCAGAAGCTATCCGACGGATTTCCCGCCACCTCCGTTAACCCGGCCATCGCCCGCTGGAAGGCATGGGAGTGCAGGTTCGGCATACCCGGCACGACGACCCCTTTGATGCGCGTCGCCTGCGGATTCGGCGCTGCGTTCTTTTCCAGCGCGGTTATGATGCCTTCTTCGGACACGGTTATGCCGACATTATTTGCCCAGCCATCAGGCAACAGCGCTTTTTCTGCCAACCAGACTGCCATTTTACCACCTTATTATCAGTGCTAATGTATATACATGTACATATATATACATCTAACAGGTCATAGAGTAAACTGACAACGTCAGCATATGAGGAATGGTTAATGGCGCGTAACGACCTGTCAAATTCGGATTCCATGGATGAGTTACTTGAACATCCCGCCCCCTTTTATGAAAGGGTAAAGGCCATGATCAAAACCAAGATCCACAGCGGGGCATGGCCCGCGAATTACCGTGTTCCTTCTGAAAGCGAACTGGTCACGCTGTTTGGCTATAGCAGAATGACGATTAACCGCGCGTTGCGAGAGCTGACCGCGGAGGGCTTGCTGGTGCGGATGCAGGGGGTCGGTACTTTTGTCGCCGAAATTCGCGGCCAGTCGGCGCTGCTGGACATTAACAATATCGCTGACGAAATCGCCAGCCGTGGCCATCGCCACCACGCCAGAGTCTTCAGACTGACGGAAATCGAAGCCGATGCCCAGCAGGCGTTCAGCTTTGGCATGCAGCAGGGTTGCGGTCTGTACCATTCGCTGATTTGCCATTATGAAAATGGCGTACCGGTTATGCTGGAAGACCGACTGGTGAATATGCAGGTTGCGCCGGACTACCTGCAGCAGGATTTTACACGTATCACGCCGAACGCCTATCTCTCCTCAATTGCGCCGATTGTTGAAGGCGAACACGTTATTGAAGCGGTCAACGTCACGCGGGCCGAGTGTGTTTACCTGGAAATTGATGAACATACGCCTTGTCTGCTGGTCAATCGTCGGACGTGGACCGGCCGTCAGGAGAAGAAAATCGTCACCAGCGTGCGCCTGGTCTATCCCGGTCCGCGTTACCGCCTGGAAGGGAGCATGCGCAAATGATCCGTCTGCTCCCTGCCGGGTTGTATACGGAAATGCCCTGGAAAAACGGCCAGGGCGTGACGCGCGAAGTGGCCCGCTATCCGGAAGCGGGGGAATATGACTGGCGTATTTCCCTGGCGACCATTCGCCAGCCTGGTCCGTTCTCCGCATTTCCCGGCTACCTGCGCAATATCAGCGTGCTGGAAGGCGGCGGGATGTACCTGACAATCGATGGGCAGCGCAGCGCATTGATTGCGCCTTTCCAGGCGCTGGGGTTTAACGGCGCGAGCGGCGTATCCTGTGAGATTGTCGGCGGCCCGCTGCTGGATTTTAATGTGATTTACCGGGAAGCCGCTCTGCGGGCGACGGTGAGCTGGTGCGGGGCGGGGACGTGGTCGCATCAGGGCGGACTGCGGATATTGTTTAATGCCGGGCCCGCGTTGCGGGTGAGCATCGGCGACCAACGCTATTTACTGGAACATTACGACAGTCTGCTGGTGGATGAAGCGGTGGTGCTGGTTATCCAGGACTCTCCGGGCGCGCGTCTGGCCCGCATCACGCTGATTCCCCTTTAATCACGCCGCAGGCTCCTTCTGCGGCGCCTGTTGTCACTCCTCTTGGCACAATGCCTGCAGCATCGCGCTGAGTTCGCCCTGATGAATCAGGGCGCGTAGCGCATGTATATCGGGGTAGAGCAGCGTATCTTTATCCCGGAACGGCACCGCCTGACGCACTCTCTCCAGCGTCGCCTCGCTGCCCACGGCGGCACGCAGCGGGCGATGGAACTCCAGCGCCTGACAGGCGCACAGCAGTTCGATGGCGACGATGTCCACGGCGTTTTCTACCGCCTTAAGCGCTTTACGTGCGGCTGCAACCCCCATGCTGACATGATCTTCCTGACCGGCGCAGGTGGATACCGTGTGGATACTGGCCGGGCCGGCCAGACTGCGGTTATCGCCCGCCAGCGCAGCGGCGACGTAGGGTGGGATCATCATCCCGGAGTACCCCGAATCCGGCGAGATAAGAAAGGCCGGCAGCCCGCTGAGATGCGTATTGGTTATTCGGTCGCAACGGGCCTGGGAAGCGGTGCTCAACTGGGCAATGGCAACGGCCAGCGCATCCAGCGCCAGCGCCGTTGGCGCACCGTGACCGTTGCCCCCAGGCATCACGATAAGCCTGTCTTCTTCTACCAGAAACAGCGGATTATCGGTCACCGAATTGAGTTCGATGGTCATAATCTGCCGACAGTGGGCCAGCTGGTCGCGCACCGCGCCGTGGATCTGGGGGATACAGCGTAAACTAAGCGCGTCCTGAACCCGGTGGTCGCGATAACGCGCCAGGATCTCGCTGCCTTTTAGCAGGCGGCGCAGGTTTTGCGCGGTTTCCTGCTGTCCGGGATGAGGGCGCAGGGCGTGCAGGCGGGCATCGTAGCCGCGCGTATTGCCCCGCATGGCCTCGAGGCACATCCCGCCCGCCATATCGGCGACGGGGAGCAGACGCTGGAAATCCGCCACGGCCAGGCAGCCCAGCGCGGTGATCTCATAGGTACCGCCGACCAACGCGTGACCCTCTCTGGGGCCGGGAACATAGGGCGGGATACCCGCCCGCGTCAGCGCCTGTTGCGCCGGCAGCAGTTCTCCCTGATACCAGCATTTGCCCTCGCCGAAGACCGCAAGGCCGATATGGGCGGTGGCAATCAGGTAACCGACGGAGCCGCCGGCGGGTGACCACGGCGTGACCTGACGGTTCAACATATCGGCGATACGCTGCGCCAGCGCCGGGGTAACGCCGCTGTATCCCTGCAGCAGGGATTTTAACGTCACCGCCATCATGGCCCGCACTTCACGCACCGTCAGGTCTGGACCGACTCCGCAGGCGTGGCTGCGCAGCATATTCAGCTGAGTATCCGTCATCCTGTCCGGGGAAAGCCGGGTGGTGACCAGATCGCCGACGCCGGTCGTCAGCCCGTAGATTACCTGACCTTGTTCAATGGCGCGCTGAATACGGCTGCTGACCCGCGCCATATTATCCAGCGCGGCCTTCTCCAGCGCGATCGGCGCGCCGTCGGCAATCCGCACTATCTCATCCACAGTACCCGGTGCCTGCCCGAGGGTAATGCTGCCGTTCAGAGGAGTTGTCATGTCTGCGACCTTATTGGCTAAATCCGTGTTTTACCAGCCACTGATGCGCGATATCGTCGATGCTGACAAATTCGGCAATTTGCTCGTTCATGTCGATCAGATCTTCAGTCGTTAGCTGAGCAGAGACTTTGTTCAGCGTGGTGGTCACGGCGTCATTCAGCGCTTCACTGGCGACGATTGGCACAATATTTTGCGCCGCGAACAGATGTTTTGTGTCTTCCAGCACGACAAGGCGATCTTTTTTGATTGCTGGCGAGGTTGAAAGCAGATCGGCGACCTGGACCTGGTTATTTTTCATGGCGCTGAGCGTCAGCGGCCCGCCGACATCCAGCACTTTAAAACTCTTAAAGTTCAGCCCGTACACGTCGCGCAGGCCGGAGAGCCCCTCATGGCGGGTTTTCCATTCCGCCGGGCCGCCCAGCACCAGTTGGCTGGCAACAGGCTGTAAATCGGCGATGGTTTTCAGTTTATATTTATCGGCGGTTTTCTGCGTCACGGCCAGAACGTCGATATCCTGAGCCTGGGAGATCTGCAGCATTTTAACTTTCTCCGGCAGCTTAGCGGCCAGCTCTCTGGCGACATCCTCACTACCGTGTGCCGCATTTTTCGCATCCAGATAGCTCAACAGCGCGCCGCTGTATTCCGGGATCAGCGTGATGGAACCGTCCAGCAGCGCCGGGATATACACTTCGCGGCTGCCGATGTTCAGCTTTTTCTCCACCGGGATATTTTGCGCTTCTAACGCACCCGCATAAATGGTGCCCAGCAGTTGGCTTTCCGGGAAGTCTGCAGAACCGACAATGACTTTCGGCGCGGCCCAGGCCGATGAGGTCGCCGACAGCAGCAGCGCTGAACACAGCGTCAAAATACGTTTTTTCATATTCATTGAGGTATCCTTTTGAGCAGTGGAATGAGGTTATGGTTTTTTAATACGCCGGGTAATACCGGGTGAAACGACTATTTTTTGCGAGAAAGAGAACAAGCAGTCGATTAGTAAAGCCAGTAGCGCCACCAGCATGGCGCCGGCGATCATCTGGCTGAAATCGTTCGCCGCGCGTCCGTCAATAATCAGACGTCCGAATCCCCCCAGCGAGACATAGGCTGCGATGGTGGCGGTGGAAATAATCTGCAACGTGGCGCTGCGCACGCCGGAGAGGATCAGCGGAAGCGCGCAGGGCAACTCCACCTGTAGCAGGATCTGCAGCCGCGTCATCCCCATGCCGCGAGCGGCATCAAGGACATAGGGATCGAGCGCGCGAATACCCGCATGCACACCCAGCGCAATCGGCGGGAGCGCCAGCGCCACCAGCACCAGAATACAGGGCAGAATAAAGGCCATATCGGACTCAAACTCGCCGGAAAGTAAAATCACCAGCAGAATAATCAGCCCAAATGAGGGCAGGGAGCGCAGGGCGTTGGTGGTACCGATGAGCAGGCCTTCCCCTTTGCCGGTATGGCCGGTGTAGCAGCCGACGGGAAACGCGATGATAAAGGCGATCGCCAGAGCGACAGCGCTATAGCTGATGTGCTGCGCCAGAAGGGGGAAAATGCCGCCCTCACCAAACCAGTGGGTGGGATCCATAAACCAGGTAAGCATAATTATCCTCTCTGAGGTTGCCAGCGGCTGAGTTGACGAGTGGCGTAAACCACCAGCATATCCAGCAGCAGCGCCAGAATGATGCTGAGCGCGATCCCGGCGATGATGGGCGTCAGAAATTGCAGCTGGAAGCCAAGGGTAAACAGCGAGCCGAGCTGCGGTGCGCCGATTAATGCCGCGACGGAAACGATACTGACGTTAGACACCACGGCAACGCGCAGGCCGGAACCAATCACCGGCACGGCCAGCGGCAGGTCGATCTGGAAAAACTGCTGAGCGGGTTTATACCCGAGCGCTGCCGCGGACTGACGGGTATCGGCCGATACGGAGTCCAGCCCGTCGCAGACGGTGCGAACCAGTAGCGCAAAGCTGTAGATGGTCAGGGCGACCACAACATTAATGGGGTCCAGAATCTGCGTGTGGAGCAGCGGAGGCAGCAGCACAAACAGCGCCAGGGAGGGAATGGTATAGAGTAGGCCAAACAGGTTAACGATCGCCGACTTGACCGATGGCAGGTGGTGAATGCCCCAGCCTACAGGGATCGCCAGAATTAACCCTATCACTACCGGCACAATTGAGAGATAACTGTGCCAGAGAAACAGGTTGAAGATTTTATCGCTCTGCGCCCATAGCCAATCGAATCTCATGCTCCCTCCTGGCGCGTGGATTTACACATGTCGAGTACTTGATCGAGGTGGATGGTCCCCTGCGGGATTTGCCGTTCATCGACGATCACGGCCCGGTGGTTGGGCGAGCTCAGCGCAGCGTCCAGCAAATGGCGCAACGGGCTCCCCTGCTGGTGGAACGTCGCCCCCAGATTGATGTTGTCGTGGGTAATTGCTGTTGCCGGCTGATGGGTGTCGAACCAGCCAAACGCTTTGCCGTTTTGGGTAACCAGCAGCCAGCGGTCGATGGCCATCTCTTTGGCCTGCTCGAAGGAACAATCCAGCTCGGCATAGGGCTCGTTGCGTAACCCGGTTTCTGTGTCGGCGGCGTGGAAACTCAGTTTGCGATAGCCTCTGTCTTTGCCGATAAAGTCCGCCACAAAGGCGTTTTGCGGCGTATTGAGCAGTTCGCCTGGGGAGGCCATCTGCGCCAGCTTGCCGCCAGGTTTAAGTACCGCGACCAGGTCGCCGAGCTTCATGGCTTCATCAATATCGTGAGTGACCATAATGATGGTTTTGCTCACCTCTTTCTGAATGCGCAAAAACTCTTCCTGCAGCTGTTCGCGGACCACCGGGTCGACCGCGCTGAACGGTTCGTCCATCAACATAAACTCCGGGTCTGCCGCCAGGGCGCGGGCAACGCCCACGCGCTGCTGCTGGCCTCCGGAAAGCTGCCAGGGGAAGCGTTTGGCGATTTGCGGATCCAGACCAACGACTTCCAGTAATTCCCCGGCTCTGGCTCTGGCTTTACTTTTGGCGGCGCCGTTGAGAATCGCGGTGGTGGCAATGTTGTCGATAATGTTTTTATGGGGGAATAAACCTGCATTTTGAATGACATAGCCAATACGGCGGCGCAGTTGCACGATATCCATTTGCTCGGTGGCTTCGCCGTTAAGCAGGATCCGGCCCGATGACGGTTCCACTAACCGGTTAATCATCCGCAATGAGGTGGTTTTTCCACAGCCCGAAGGGCCGACAAATACCGTAATTTTGCCCCCCGGCGCTACCAGGCTAAGGCCATCTACTACGACCGAACCGTTGTCGTAGTGCTTAGTCACATTCTGGAAGGTAATCATCTTCACGCCTCTGATTGTTGTGTGTGGTGTTCCCGAATACAGGGGAGTCACGCGACAAAATGCTGCTATGTATAATCTTGTATGTACAACTAGCAAAACTTGTGCCACTGCCAGAGGGGTATGTAATGAGATGGTTATTTAATTATTTTAAAACAATTGCTTATAGTTTATTTGCGTTATCTGGTACTGCCGTCTATGGCGAGATAAGAAGTCATGACGAGATAGAAAATGCACTGGTGTTATCTTTTTGTGATGTTTTGGTGCACAAAAATAAGGCGAAGAGCTGTATTTTTGCACCAAAATGGCCCATCATCACGGTGTGTTCACGAGTGTATAGCGCAGCATGTCCTTCTGTTTTTATGTTAATTTGTTGAATTTTATTGGTTTTATAAATTAATCTCTAACCTGGCATCCAATATGCTTATCATGTATATACAATTAAAATGCAAATAACAAAACTAACAATTAATTAACATATGACAGGTAACGGATAAGAAGGTAAAGCGCATGAGTAAACAAGCAACCCGTTTTCGCGATGTTGAAATCAGAGCCCCGCGAGGCACTAAGCTGAACGCAAAAAGTTGGTTCACAGAGGCGCCGCTGCGCATGCTGATGAACAACCTGGATCCCGATGTCGCCGAAAATCCAAAAGAGCTGGTGGTGTACGGCGGTATTGGCCGGGCGGCCCGCAACTGGGAATGCTACGACAAGATCGTTGAGACCCTGAAGCAGCTCAATGATGATGAAACGCTGTTGATCCAGTCCGGTAAACCGGTGGGGGTTTTCAAAACCCACGACAACGCCCCGCGGGTGCTGATCGCCAACTCCAACCTCGTACCGCACTGGGCAAACTGGGAGCACTTCAACGAGCTTGATGCACAAGGTCTGGCGATGTACGGGCAAATGACGGCCGGCTCATGGATCTACATCGGCAGCCAGGGCATTGTTCAGGGCACTTACGAAACGTTTGTGGAAGCCGGGCGCCAGCACTATAACGGTAGCCTGCGCGGACGCTGGGTGCTGACAGCGGGTCTGGGGGGCATGGGCGGCGCTCAGCCGCTGGCCGCAACCCTGGCGGGAGCCTGTTCGCTGAATATTGAATGCCAGCAGTCGCGTATCGACTTCCGTCTGCGTACCGGCTACGTCGATGAGCAGGCGAGCGACCTGGATGACGCCCTGGCCCGCATCGCCCGCTATACCGCAAAAGGAGAAGCGGTATCCATCGCGCTGCATGGCAACGCGGCGGAAATTTTACCGGAGCTGGTAAGACGCGGCGTGCGCCCGGATATGGTGACCGACCAGACCAGCGCACACGATCCCCTCAACGGTTATCTGCCGCTGGGCATGAGCTGGGAAGACTACCGCGCTCGCGCGCAGTCCCACCCGGTGGAGACGATCAACGCGGCGAAATCCTCAATGGCCGAACACGTTAAAGCCATGCTCGCCTTCAGGCAGCAGGGCATTCCCACCTTCGATTACGGCAACAACATCCGCCAGATGGCGAAAGAGATGGGGGTGGAAAACGCTTTTGACTTCCCAGGCTTTGTTCCCGCCTATATTCGTCCGCTGTTCTGCCGGGGGATTGGCCCATTCCGCTGGGCGGCGCTTTCCGGCGATCCGCAGGATATCTACCGCACCGACGCGAAAGTTAAAGCGCTAATACCCGATGACGAACACCTCCACCACTGGCTGGATATGGCCAGAGAGCGCATCAGCTTCCAGGGGCTGCCGGCCCGGATCTGCTGGGTCGGCCTGGGACAGCGCGCCCGGCTGGGCCTGGCGTTTAACGAAATGGTCCGCAGCGGCGAGCTGTCGGCACCGATCGTGATCGGCCGCGATCATCTTGACTCCGGCTCCGTTGCCAGCCCTAACCGCGAAACGGAAGCGATGCAGGACGGCTCCGACGCGGTCTCCGACTGGCCGTTGCTGAACGCGCTGCTGAATACCGCCAGTGGAGCGACCTGGGTTTCCCTGCACCATGGCGGCGGCGTAGGGATGGGCTTCTCCCAGCACTCCGGCGTCGTCATTGTATGCGACGGCAGCGATGAAGCAGCGGAGCGCATCGCCCGGGTGCTGAGCAACGACCCGGCCACCGGTGTGATGCGCCATGCGGATGCGGGTTATGACATCGCGATTGAATGCGCCAGAGAGCAAGGACTCAACTTGCCAATGATTGCGGACTAATTTCTCCGGCGAAGGGGGCAATGTATCCCCTTCGCCTCACCGGAGTGCTGCCATGAATAATAACAACACAACATACATCGAAACACGTTCTATTGAACCCATCCCTGCCGGTGAACGCCACGGTAGTATTTTTAGCCAGTTCACCCTGTGGCTGGGGGCTAACCTGCAAATCACCGCCATGGTCACTGGCGCATTAACTATTGTATTCGGCGGGGATGTTTTCTGGTCGCTGGCCGGTCTTATGCTGGGGCAGATTGCCGGTGGGATTGTGATGGCATTGCATGCCGCGCAAGGGCCGCAGCTGGGGATACCACAGATGATCAGCAGCCGGGTACAGTTCGGCGTCTACGGCGCCTGCCTGCCGATTCTGCTGGTCTGCCTGATGTACCTTGGCTTTATCGCCACCGGGGCGGTGCTGTCCGGCCAGGCGATCTCAGCGGTTTTCCATACTACGGAAACCAGCGGCATTCTGCTTTTTGCTGCCGCCACGCTGGTTATCGCCTATGTCGGCTATCGGTTGATCCACCTGTTGGGTAAGCTGGCGAGCCTGGTGGGGATTATCGCGTTTATCTACCTGCTGTGGAAAATCAGTTCCTTTCCGGCTATTGGCGACCTGCTGAGTATCCGACCCTTTAGCTGGAGTACGTTTTTAACCGCCACCGGCCTTGCGGCTTCCTGGCAGATCACCTTTGGCCCCTATGTTGCCGATTATTCCCGCTATCTGCCGCGCAGCACCTCTCCCGGGAAGGTCTTTTTCGCCGTCGGGAGCGGTTCGGTGATTGGCGCGCAAATCGCCATGACCGTCGGGGTGCTGGCTGCCGCTCTCTCGCAGGGAAAACTGGTCGGTCATGAGGTGGACTATATCGTCGGCCTGGGCGGCACCGGCGCGATTGCCACGCTGTTATATCTGAGCATCGCGTTTGGTAAACTGACGATCAATACCCTGAATGCCTACGGCAGCCTGATGTGCCTGGCGACGGTGTACAGCTGCGGGAAGCAGCGAGTGCGCGTAAGCCAGTCGGTACGTCTGCTGGTGCTGGCGATGATTATTACCCTGGCGACCGCTATCGCGATTATCGGGCAACACTCTTTTCTGTCGGCTTTTAAATCCTTCCTGTTGTTCCTGTTGACTTTCTTTACACCGTGGAGCGCGATTAACCTGGTGGATTACTATTTCTTCAACCATCAGGCTATAGACATGGAGGCGCTGAACGATCCGAACGGGAAATATCGGGCGTGGAATGTGACGGGGCTCGGGGTTTATCTCGTCGGAGTGGCGGTACAGACGCCGTTTATTGATAGTGGATTCTATTCCGGCCCATTCGTGAAGATGCTGGGCGGTATCGATATCTCCTGGCTCATTGGGCTGGCGCTACCGGCGGGGCTCTACTATGTCCTGCGCAAAGCGCAGTCCGCAGCGGCGGCTGGCGCCGCCATCAGTCGTTAAAGGAGAGCGTCATGTATACCCTTTGGCACCACTGCCGGATCGCCACCATGGCCGCAGGGCATTATCAGTTGCTTGACGATGGCGCGATGCTGACCGACGGCGCAGTGCTGTTATGGGTCGGGAACCGGGCAGAATTGCCGGACTTGCCCGTTGCGCAGCGGGTGGATTTGCAGGGCAGGGTGGTCACGCCGGGACTGGTGGATTGTCATAGCCACGCGGTGTTTGGCGGCGACCGGGCCCGGGAATTTGAAATGCGTCTCAACGGGGCGAGCTATGCGGAGATCGCGGCTGGCGGAGGCGGGATCGCCAGTACAGTCAACGCCACGCGACAGGCCAGCGAAAGCCAGTTGCTGGAGAGCGCGCGGCAGCGTATCCGGGAGCTGTGCCGGGACGGCGTAACGGCGCTGGAGATCAAATCCGGCTACGGCCTGGATCTGGCTAACGAACGTAAAATGCTGCGGGCGATCCGCCGTTTAGGCGACATATTGCCGCTGACCGTGCGCAGTACCTGCCTGGCGGCCCATGCGGTGCCCGTCGAGTATCAGGAGCGGGCGGATGCCTGGATTGACTATATTTGCGAACGACTGCTGCCGGAACTGCATCAGGAAGGGCTGGTGGATGCGGTGGATGCGTTCTGCGAACACCTGGCATTTTCGCCCTCGCAAGTGGAGCGGGTCTTTCAGAAGGCCCGGGAACTGGGGCTGCCAGTGAAGCTCCATGCTGAACAGCTAACGCTACAGCATGGGGCGGCGTTGGCCGCTCGCTACCATGCGCTGTCGGCGGATCATCTGGAATATTTGTGCGAAGAAGATATCGCCGCAATGGCACGCCATGGGACGGTGGCGGTGCTGCTGCCGGGCGCCTATTACTTCCTGCGTGAGAAACAGCTACCGCCGCTGGATCTGCTGCGTCAGTACCGGGTGCCGATTGCCCTCGCCAGCGATTTAAATCCCGGCACCTCGCCGGTGTTGTCCCTGCGTCTGATGATGAATATGGCCTGTACGCTATTCCGCATGACGCCGGAAGAGGCGTTGGCTGGCGTGACGCTTAACGGCGCGAAGGCGCTGGGGCTGGATACCGTTTGCGGTTCCCTGGAAGCCGGAAAAGAGGCCAGCTTCGTGGCGTGGGATATCACTCATCCGGCGGAGCTAAGCTACTGGCTGGGAGGCTCCCTTTCGAAACAGGTGATTTATCAAGGTAAGGAGGTTTATTGTGATTAAGGCGTTTGATTTGCGGCAGGGGAACCTGCCGCTTCTGGTCAGTATGCCCCACCCGGGAACGTTATTAACCCCCGAAGTCGCCCAGGGGCTCACGCCGAGGGCGAAGCCTCTGGAAGATACCGACTGGCATATTCCCTTGCTCTATCAGACCATCGCGGATATGGGAGCCAGCACGTTATGCGCCCGTTATTCCCGCTATGTGGTGGATATCAATCGCCCGGCGGATGATAAACCGCTTTACAGCACGGCGACAACCGGGCTGTTTACCGATATCTTTTTTGACGGTGAAGCCCTGTTCGTGCCGGGCGGTGCGCCTGACGCGGCGGCGAAGGACGCGATACTAAAACAGGTCTGGCAGCCTTATCACCAGGCGCTTGCCGCTGAACTGGCACGCCTGCGTGAGAAATTTGGCTATGCGCTATTGTGGGATGCGCACTCGATCAAATCCGTGGTGCCGCGCTTGTTTGAAGGGCGCCTGCCGGATCTGAACTTTGGTACGGCGGACGGCGCCAGCTGTTCGACGCAGCTCAGCCAGGCGCTGCTGGCAAGCTGCAATGCGTTCCCGCAGTATAGCCGGATACTCAATGGCCGCTTTAAGGGCGGATATATCACCCGTCACTATGGCGATCCCGCCAACCATATTCATGCTGTTCAGCTAGAAATGGCCCAGTGCTGCTATATGGATGAGGAGAGCTTTGCTTATCTTCCGGAGAAAGGGCAGCAGGCGCAACAACTGCTGGAGAGGTTGATTAATACTGCGTTGCAGTGGGGACGGGAGCAGTACGGCGAGCCCGGAATGTGAACGCGTATATTGAAAAGCTGAAAACACAGGCATCCAAAAAGTCTGTAAAACAGCCGAAGGCGATAAGAAAGGCCAAATAAAGCGACGCCTTACCGCCTGCCTGGCTTCTTCTGAAGAGAGGGGGTATGCGGGCCGTTAGCGGACCCCTTATATCCCCGTCTTTCTGAACTGCCCCCTTCCTTGCGGAAAGGGGCTTTTCACAATACCAGGACTGAGCGGGATTCATGAACCGTCTTCTGCAGGACGTGAGGCGGTCCCATTTGCTTTCCTCATCGCCTGGCTGTATTGCCAGGTGGAAACAGAAAACCAAGAATCTTCGGGTGATTCAACTTCTGTTGGGTCATAAGAAACTGGAAAGCACAGTCCGTTATCTGGGCATTGAAGTCGATGATGGCGTTAGAGATTTCTGAATCGATAGAGGTCTAAGGTTGTCAGGGCTGCAACAGCAGCCCTGTGCTAAGAACGGACATTGCTTATATTTGCCTGTATAGGTCCCAACAGACAAGTAGATCACTCAGGAGCTGGTCCGGCACAACGAATGATACTGGTTCAGGTTTATGGACTGGCTTGAACGCGCGCTACGGGATACCTCCGATCAATGCTGTCGACAGTTTGCTGAATTCATCAGGCGCTGCTCGTCTGACGAAAGAGAAATCAAACGCTGGGAAAGTGACTATGGAGAAATCCGGGTTTATATGGAAAAACAGCCTATCGACGAAATCGATATCATGGAGTTCGATTCTGATTTTCATACCTGTAATATTCCAGATCACCGTGTAGCCTTCTTGCCAGAATATCCAAAGATGCCGATGTCAACGACCTGAAACATCATGGCGCGGAGGACTATTACGCTGTAATGAATGATGCCATTGAATGGATACGACAGGAAGTGAAGGATCTCAGTCAAAAATAATCAACACACAAAAAATTTGCTAGCGAAAGTACATCTGAAACAAGGTTAGCATCTTAACAGCCCCAGTGAAGCACTCCCACAGGAGTGCTTCACTCACAAGTAATAATCCACTATCAACTGTTTTTTCACTAAACGAGTGAATAAGGCAAATAAATTGAGAATGAACTTGATTAATCTTCTTCCCGATAAAGTTCAGACTTACATTTTCTGCAAATCACTCTTCTACGATTATCTACAGGATGAATTAATCCAACATTGAGCAAATCATCAGAGCCACATTTATAGCATGACAGTGACTTCAAATTATATTTTTTTAAATATTCCTCTTTTGTAGGAATCTGTTTCCAATAATATATCAGTCCGCGCATATAATTACTCCTTAAAGATATCCAACATGTTGAAATTTGTGAAACCGTCGATACAGCCTAAAGGGAATTCTTGTCTAATAAAAAAGAAATACTTTTTAGCAAGATCAAAGGATTTTAACATTATCAAACATCGACATATTATTTCATCCAAATGCATCCCATTAAAATTAATTATACTATTACCAAAGCTGAATTTATTATTTTTAAAGGCGATAACATCGTTTAAAACAGTTAAAGGTTCTTCACCACATCTCAAAAGAACCAGACACTTGAAATAGAACAAATCAGGATCGTTGCTATAACTAGATTGGTAACGCTTAAAGAGTGCAAAAAACTCATCAAAAAGATTATTAAAATAATAATAAATCATTATTGAGACAAGCAAGTCTTTTTCATAACCGCTTAACCCAGCATCAGAGCATTTATCCAATACTGACCTGGCAAGCAACAACGATTTCTTATCAAAAAAAGATAACAAATTTTCTCTTGAATAGTAAAATTGATATTTTAAATTATCAGGTTGTTCTTCCAATGCTAATGATAGAATACGTAAATCACGAGTGATTTTCTTTCTTTTCAAATCAAAATCATAACCACTATGTATTATCTTTATTTTGATACACAGTCGAATGTCTTTATAATCATTATCTCTAAATAATTCCTCATGTATTCTATCTTTATATTTAAAATTAGATTCTTTCAAAAAAAACCGACCCACAGTCCAAGATATTGTATTATTGCCATTTATAATCATTGGACATAAAAAACAACTTAGTATATGCTTATAATTAGACAAATGATTTAACAAGTAAAACAAAGAATTGATCTCAACATCATCAATATATTCATCCGCATCAAAAAAACAGCACCACCCTGATTTAACAAAACTTAATGCATAATTTCTCACGATTGAAAAATCATCACACCATGCGAAATTTTTCAAAAGTAGGTTAGAATTTTCAGCCTGCACCTTCTTAAGTAGATTGAAAGTAGAGTCAGTTGAACCTGTATCCACAACGATGACATAATCAAATGCTTGCAAAAGTGGTTGAATATTTTTCTCAATTACTTTTTCTTCATTCTTGCAGATCATAAGAGCGGTAAATGTATGCTCAACTACATCCAAACGGGTATAAATTAGGTCCCCTGAAGGAAATATTCCGGCTAAATTTTTTTCATCCTCCTTTGGAGGCTCAAGGACAAGCATATCCAATGCTTTTTTTCTGTTTAATACTTTTGTTTGGATAACACCATTAGAATCTCTAAGAAGATGTTCCAAAAAATTCCTTGAGAAAAACAGATCATCGATAAGCATATTCATTCACCATTAAAATGCATCTGGCATTAAGCCTGATGCATTAATTATTATGAAGCGTTATGCACCGCTTGGTCGACCACCATTGGCTGAACCAGCGCCAGAACCAGAGCTTGTCCAGCCACTAATGATAGGACCGCAAGTACAACCAACGGGATATGCAGCACATGCTGCATTCGCCCAGGCACTTGCGGCGGCACTACCGCTGGAAGTACTAGAGGAACAATTACCGCTACCAGCACTACATGTTCCAGAACCTGCACCGCCGCCAAATAAGGCTGTTAACTCACTAAATAACAATTCCGAATTGGTTTGTTGATTTTCCATATAACCGTCCAATAGTTAAGTTGGTTAATATTTAGTGTATGTATAGTAAAGCCAAGTAAAGGCAATAAAATACATATCGAGAAAAACACAACTCATGTAAGTTTTGTAAACCAACCTTGAATAAGTTGATCAATATCACACCAAAAATTACAAAGCCTTACATTTATGAGGGGTTTGTCACATTTACAGGAAAATGAATTGCGTTTACATACAGTTATTCGCTTTAAATTGACGTATGGAACAAGAAAAGAAAATGGATAAAGCGAATGGATAAGAGAACAACACGGAAGCATACAAAGACATTGATTTTTTTCTTCACCCTATCCATTACAACAAACATCCTAACTCTTGTAATGCCATTATCCTTTATGGCTATTATTGACAGAGTGATAACGACAACAGCATATGCCACGTTAAACTCAATAATGATTATACTCATTGTAGTTGTTCTTTTTGAATTAATTATTGATTTAGCTACAGCTAGATTGCTAAACTGGCTTAATGCTCATATAACCTATGATTACACGTGCTCTTTCTTGAAGAACATATTATATTTTAATATCTTATGCTTTAATAATTTTGGTACAGCTGACATAATAGCAAGGTTGAACGAGTTAGACCGAGTTAAAACGCTAAAGCTAAATTGGTTAACGGGTTTTATAACTGATATGATTTTTATGTTCGTATATATTATTTTCATGCTAACAATAAATATTAGCATGTCTGCATTGGTTTTAATAACTGTACCTTTACATATAATACAATATTCTGTTCTACGAAAAAAGATCAGATCTTATAATGAACAACTGTTTAATAGCAACGTGTCGTATAACACTAATCTTATAGAAACCCTTGACGGTATTACTGTAGTCAAAAATTTTAACAGTGAAAACCTGCACTATAATCAAATTCAGTCGTCTCTATCTGGTGTACTTTATAATGGTTTTAAGCTTGCAAATTTAAATTCATTATCATCTACAATATCATCGTTAGTAAGTAAGCTTTCGGATATATTAGTTCTTACGTTCGGTGCTTATATGATAATGCAACAGAAGATAACCCTTGGGGAGTTAATAGCTTTTAACATGATGAAAGATAAAGCGTTGACTCCCTTAATGAGATTAGCAAACATCTGGGATGAGATAATTCAGTATAAAGTGTCTCAGCGACGCATAGACCAAGTTATTAACGAAAACAGTGAATTTCAAGAATCCGATTTCAAGGAAAACCAAGGCGTTTTTTTTAAATCTGTATTGTTTGATGATATAACCTTTTCTTATGCCCCAGATAAGGAGATTTTAAAAGAACTTTCGCTGTCAATTAATGAGCCGGGATTGTATTGCATATTAGGAGAATCTGGTTGTGGTAAAACAACATTACTTAAGCTGATAACAAGGGTTGTACCTTTATCAAAAGGAGACATAAGAATTGATAACAGATCAATCAATGACATTAGCCTGGCCACTTTAAGAAATAACATAACGTTTATTGATCAAGCAAATACTCTTTTTACAGGGACAATCCGAGAAAATATTTTAAAGTACAGCACCAGGAAAGATGACCACTGGCTCAAGCATTGTGCTCAAGTGGCTGAGGCAGAAGAGTTTATTAAACATTTGCCTGATGGCTATGAAACTAAGATTTCCTCTCAAGTATCTAATTTATCAGGTGGACAGCAACAACGGTTGTGTATTGCGAGGGCTATTGCAAGAAACTCTCCAATATTAATATTAGATGAAGCTACAAGTGCTCTTGATGAATTAACAGAAAATAAAGTAATAACAAATATTTTAGAACACCAATCTGATAAAATAATAATTTCAATAACTCACCGTTTAACTATTTCTAAAATGTCAAAGAGAGTATATCAAATAGAAGAAGGTAAACTGATAACCGCGAAGGTTTAGTTCATAAAACTTAACATGAATGATTCGTAAGAGAATAAACAATGGGAAATATCGGACAACCTTCAGATTCCGTGAATACCTCAAACAATAAAATGCATTCTATTAAACATCCAAAATATTACGCAACCCCTGCATTAATTAGCATTTTTGTGACAATTTTGATACCTTAGTGCTTTATATTTAAAATAGATATAATTTCCACTGGCCGGGGTGTAATCATTCCATCATCTGAAGCAAAGTATTTGAAATCACCCGTATCGTCAGTTATTAGCACAGTACATTTTCAGAAAGGTAAATATATCCAAGAAGGAGATAAACTCATTACCTTCGACATGAGTAGGGAAAGAGGAGAAATGAGTATTATAGAAAACAATATAGAGAGCTGTCAAAAAAACCTCCAAATGCTCAGTCGTATTACCGACATTGATTATAACAAGCTATTAAAGACTAACTTCGTTAAATTTGAAAAAATAAATAATGAAATAGAAGAAAAAGTAGCCATTGGAAAATTAATCAAATTAAGAGATACCGTAAATCAGATAGAAGGGGACATAGAATTAATCCGATCATCCATCAATGAAAATCAAACGAAGAAAAAACAATATGAGACTGAAAAAAATTACCTTAATACGGTTCTTGTTAAAAACAACAAAATATTAAAAAGCGGTGCATTATCTGAAGTTGAGATGAGCGAAATAAAAAAGAATTTTGATAGTGCGTTACTTAGTGTCGAATATGAACAAAATAAAATTGAATCTTTATTGAAAAACATAAAAGTCAAGGAGGACTTAATTACGCACGAAATTGACCTTTATAACTTAGAAATAAACACTCAGGTTTATAATGAAAAATTACGTTTGAATGATTTAAAGATACAACATAATATTTTAAATGACAGACTTAAACATGAATATGTTTTTTCAAACTTTACAGGCTATATTGATGATATTGAAAAAGGTTTAAACTATGGTTTTATTGAAGCCGGAGACGATTTTGCTAAAATTGTTCCTTCCAACGAATCTCTTCTTCTGGATGTTCTAATACCAGTTCGTGACTCCGGATTCATATCTAAAGGGGATAAAGCTGTTATTAAATTAGATTCATATCCCTATACTCGTTATGGTGTAATATATGGCAAAGTGAAGCATATATTTACTGATTCTAAAGTAATAGATGGTGAATCATATTTCAGTATATATATAGAACTTTTATCAAAGAATATTAATATTGATCATAAAGCTTTTGAGTTGAAAACAGGCTTGACAGCATCCGTTGACATTCTTAATGGGAAGAGGAGGATCATTTATTATTTCATTGAACCTATAATTGATAACATCAAGAATAGTTTAAAGGAGCGTTGAAAAGAAATGCTATATCCTTTGTATAAAAATGGTAGGCTGCATGAGTCTGTATTAATCCCGTTCAATGCCTATCACGCAGAAAAAAGTAAAGTATTATGGGCAAATATAGAATTATTTCATGAATATGGTTATTTACAAGATAAACATTATATTGATGAAGATTGCAAATCCTGGATCATCGGAGAGTTCTCATATGTAACTGATGAACAGTTTTCTAATTCTAATCAACGTATATTTTATGCTGAAAGATATGGAGGTGAAGGTATAGATTATAATGGAGGAGGCGGTCGGACAGGATTATATAAAAACTTTCAGATAAAAGGTATAGGTTCCACCCCTTTAATAAGCTATCTGACATCTGTGTCTTATAAAAATGGACGCTGTGGTTTAGCGGAAGTGATAAAAGACGCAATATGGGGTGAAGTCGGTAATATAATTTTACCGCATGGAGCTGCCAGATGCTTTGCGCTCCTTGAAATAGAGTGTCCCGTATCAGAAACCAAGAGGTTTTTAAGTGTAAGAGAAAATCTAGTACGGCCTGCTCATTTCATGCGGGCTCCGTACTTTAAACCAAAAGGCCGTTTTGAAAATAACTCAAGCGACGGAACCCGTGTGTTAAAAAACAAAGAAGCGTTGAATTTTAATCTATACAGCATATCTAAATCTTCGAACGTGATAGATGGATTGCATATAATGTATGCTCGCTGGGCTGAGCAAGTTGCTTTTACTCAAGCCCATCGTTTGTTTCATGGCGCATTAACACCCTCCAACATTTGCTTGGATGGAAAATGGATTGATTTCGGAACAATGTCAAGTATTGGAAGGCATTGTAATGTAATTATAGCTCGTGGCAAAGACCCTTTTTGGATGGAACCTAATTCTATTGCCAAGATCATAGACTCCTTTCTTTATAATGCTAATAAATATTACTTCCAGGAGCCACTCGATTACCTTTCTGAATTTAACACATTCAAAACATTCTATGATTTTTACGCAAAAATTAATATTCTCAAAGCGCTCGGGATTCGATTTATAAAAGATTACAATCCTGAATTTACTAGTCAAGTTAATTCACTAACTAATTTAATATATACTTATCTACATATTAATTCAGAGGAGTATTTTTTTGGCATACCATTGTTTGATGAATCAACACCTGCTTATAAGATACACACTATAATATTAGGCCTTGTATTACCAACACAGAATATTGAAAAACATATTATCGAATTAATAACCAAGTTAGAAAGTAGAAGAATAATTACAATCCAGAAAACCTCTATGAACTATGACTTTTTAAATGTGGATGTAATTGAAAAGGAAATAGATTTTATTGAATCGATTTCAATCGATTATGAATCTGTAGTAGATATGATTAATCAAAAAGTTTTCAGGGCAAAGGAGGTATTTCATGCGAATCCATGAAAATGTTAATCTCAATTACTATGAACAGATAGGTGTAATGGTTGACTTACTTAACAGTATTACAGTGAATGAGGGCGTCTCTAAAATATACTTATCCAGGGTTTTAATCCCTGCAGTACGTACACAAAATGTATGTATTATTAACAACATCAATGACGAGCCGGTCGCATTCTTTATTTGGGGATATTTTACACAAACAGTCCATAATTTACTGTTATCAGGAAACGATTATTGTTTTGATATTTATGATTTAAACGAAGGAGATAACCTTTGGATTCTGGATTGCAAATGTTCAAAAACATTTCCTTTGGCTATTCTAAAATTCGTTTCGGAAAAATTCACAAAAAAAAGAATTAATTTCCGTATTGCTTCGAGGAACTATTCTCTCTTTGACTATAAATTCCACAAGGAGAAATCATGAATATAATAATTTTATTGCCATTCATATACATGTTTATTTTGTTATTGGTATTGTTACCATTATTGTTTGTAAAGAAACAATCGTATAAATGCACTGGAAAGAATATAGTTTTACTAATTCCTACCTTTAATGATGAAAAGAATATTGTAGATGTTTTAAAAAGTATACTATCTCAGGAACATGAGAATCATTTATCAGTGCTAATAATAAATGATGGCTCGACAGATAGCACTGCGGAGGTAGTAGCTAACTGGATAAAAGATAAAAAAAGCTACGATCTTATCAATATCCAAAAGAATACAGCTACTAAAGGTAAAGCACTGGCTTATGCAAAAAAACATATTCCCTCAACCTCATATGCTGTCATATGTATAGATGGTGATACAATTCTGGACAGAAGAGCAATACAGAACTGCCTTGATGCTCTCTTTGCATCCAAAAAACTTGCAGCTGTATGCGGATTTCTGATGCCAATGAAAACTCAGGAATGTTCTTTCACTGGTGAAATCCAACGAGCTGAGTTATATGGTGTCTTCCATGGGCTGAAACGTGCCCAAAGTATTATAGGAAATGTAAATACATTAGCAGGTGCGCTTGTTGCCCATAAAACTGAGGCCTTAAAGGAAGTTGGATGGTTTGAAGAATGGCTCGTAGAGGATATTTGCTGGACATGGCGTGCAAAATCCAGCGGATGGGATATTGGTTTTGCCGAAAATGCTTTTGCATATACTGAATGCCCTGCCAATATGAGTGCATTATATAAACAAAGACGTAGATGGTATCGGGGTAAACTGGAAGCCTTGAAGACGGTCTACTCTAAAAAAAATAATATTACATTATGGCCGTGGTTTATTTTCTCGGTTTCACAAATCTTATCTCCAATATCGTTAGCTCTTGGAGCTATATTCTACTCATGGGAACTGATGTTATTACTTTCTGGCAATTTCCTATTGCATTTAGTGTATGCGCTTAGAGCGCTACATGATGCTCAATTTAATAATAAATGGTTTGCTATCAAAAGTGCATTCATTACTGCAGTTATATTAGACGTGGTCTTATTAACTCCCCATATCCGTGGGTTTTATGATGAGATTTCAAACAGTTCAAAAAGTTGGTTAACCCGATAATTGGCAGGAATCAATATGATAAATCCACCCTCAATTAATATTCAAGATTTAACTTATCAACGAGCACTAGGAGTTATTTCATTACTAATTAGCTTAGACACAAATCAACGCAATAGTTGGAGTATTGGTGATTTATATAAACTATTGAGCATCAGCGTAAGTAGGGAATGGTACGAAATACAACTAAATGATGATTGTCAACCTCAATATTGTAAGTGTTGGTTAGACGAAGAACATTCTAATGAGTATGGATATATCAAGTTTACATTACAATGTACCCTAAATGAGAAGCGATATGTCTATGTAGAATCCACAATTGACTGGAGCATGTATGGAACACTTTGACATTTACAGAAAATTAGGAAATGCTTTTGAACTGCTTGCATATTCAGAACTTCATAAGGATTATTCTGTTGAATACCTTTATCGGGAGATATATTTACCTGCCTCGCTAAAACAGATGTATGTATATTATGATGAAGATGAATTACCTGTAGGTTTTATCACTTGGGCGAGCATTAATTCTATTGTCGAAGGAAATATTGAGAATAATTATACTGGGTTATCTATCAAAGAATGGAATTGTGGCGAGCGTTTATTTATTAACGATTTAGTATGCCCCTGGGGTGGTAGTCGTTTTATAGTTAATGATATAAAAAACAGACTATTCCCCTTGGTGAAATACGGTTTAGGATTACGAAGAAAAAAAGATAGCCCACCTCGACTGGCTCGTTTTTTTACCAATAAAACTAATGCTAGTATTATACAAATCCTTTTCCCTGAAATTGGAAATTTCTTACAACATTATTCTGATCTCGAATTTAATAAAATTTTATCGGAAATAGAATATATTAAATCTTCATATGAGCTTTCGTATCTTCTTGATAAAAATGATGATTATAACAAAACTGCCCTAAACCAAGTAAATGAAGGTAGTCGGGCTATTTTGAATGCTATCTATGACGGATTCGAATTTACCTCCCCCTTAACTCACTATCAAAAATTATTTATTAATAACCTCCATCTTTTTATTAAAGGAAACCAAAACATTAAATCTCCAATTGAGCAACATTTAATTAATGTTATATCTTCCTTGCCCACTCCTGTTGTTAAAAATAAAGACCCAATCCAGCATACCCTCTTTCTGGGTTTAACAGAGTTGCTTTGCTTATTCACTGATTTTTTACTTGAAATTTTCCCATTTATTGAGCCTGTATTTATTAGCTCCGTTGAATATATAGATTTCGATACCACAACAACACCGGATAAAATAGAGAAACCATTTTGTCTTATTCGTGGCCCTCGGGGTAAAGTATACATCTATTGCACGCTCCCTGATGATAATAGTGGCATTATGAATTTATTGCATGAAATAACACATGCTTTATTCTATCTAACTAATACACAGAAAAATAACTATGGTTTTATTAATTGGCAGCGCTCTGTATTGATTAACGAAACCGTTGCATTTGTTTTTGAATATCTATTCTTGTTGTATTTAAAAAAGCATAAATTATCAGTATACACTCCATGTAAGATTGTTATATGTGCGCATGATAAATATTATTTTGAGAGTCAAGAATCCTCAGAGCATCACTCTACATGTTCATCTGCCAGAAAATTAGCTTGGCATATTTCACAACATTACGAGTACCTTAAAGACGACCTTGATAATTTTATATACTTGCTCTTTGAGAAGGGATTATCCCTTCAACTCGAGGAGATAAAATCATATTTATATCTTTTACAACTGCAGGCAAGTCACCAAAGGAAATAATCACTTAAATGGTGATGCAAACCTGTCGTCCACATGCTTTTGTCAAACATAAATCATGTGGACAACGTATGCATTCCTTCGGCCTTAAGATTAATTATCTTAATAAATGTAGACTCACATTTTTCTTCGCTAGCCCTGAGCCCAAATTAAGCGGAGAATGGATTTCATTTCCTTGTCACTTTATTAAAAAAACTCCGGATATCCAGAGGTAAGTGTCAAAGAGTTAAAGCGTGAAGTTTTTATTTTCATTATCCAATAAAACTATCATATATATAAATATTTCAAGCCAAAATGTTATTAATTGATACCCAGACATTTCTTTCAAAGGAAAATATGGCTACATCATATCTTAGCGCCATATTAATCATCCACGACTCCCCAGTAGGAATAATACGATAGCCTTAGCTAGGAAATTAAATAATCATTCTATTTTAAATGTTCACTTTCCCTGATATTTCATCTTCAGGTCATCACTCCAATAACGGGCTATACAAGGGCTACTTTGTAGTTTAAAACATGTTTAGTTCTTTTCAATTATTATCTGGCACCGCTCAGAATCGATTGTGTAAACCCTGGTTTTTGGTCATATCTGCAACGACGCCTCTTACGAGCTTCCACATCTACCTGTACTTTGCTAGTAATTACGCTTGCCTTTGTCTCAGGCCCGCTTACATAGCCTTGGGCCGCTAAAAATACAGTTCGTCCGGCTCTTCTATGGGAACTTCCCCGTAGCGCGCCAGCATCTACATCTGACCTTTAGGGGTTGTGTAAGTATCCCGCTTATACGCCCCATTCTCTTTTAGAGATCCTCTTGCATATAGATTATGTTACCCGAAAACTAACTTCCGTTCATCGCTCAAAGCTGCCTGTCAATAGCAGGGTATTGGATGCTTTTTTGTCAGACATGGCTAAGTAAAATGCAAGTGGTTAGTCAAGAATGCAAATACCGAAATGGACTACTAAAAGTGTTTGAATGTATGCTTTTGTAGTGACATCTTTTCGACCCATCCGTGCAGGCAAGCACTGGATTGTCAACATCCGTAACCAGAAGCCATCAAAGTAGTAATATTGCTCAAAAGACAAGATAGAGGGGAGCTTCAAGGTAACACATGCTGTTAGCATACCCTTGCATTGAGCCACAAAAAATCTCACTGTACCTGCCACAATTTTGCCACACTCACAACGCGCAAAAATGCACATTCGTGTTAAGAAAAGCAAAGCAATGCAACAGTAATTATATGATTTTATTATAAAAGATGGTGCCGATAATAGGAGTCGAACCTACGACCTTCGATTCCAATGACGTATTTCATAAGTCATTGATTCTACGAACCGAATGCGCTCACAGTACAATTTATACGTACAAAAACACATTACAAACGCCCGTTAACTTTAGCGGGGTAAAAGATGAAATTCAAGCATGGTCGTTACAGACCTAACCAATATCTCATTTGTGATCCGTATGGTTTTTACCATGTGAGAATTGCACTACCTGACTATATGCAATCGCTGTTTAGTGGAAGAAAAACGTTAGTTCGAACCCTATCAACCAATGAACTAAAAATAGCCAGAATGAAGCGTGATCAGATAGCGGATGAGTTTCACCGTTTGCGAGATGCCATCCTTCCAGACAGGCCAGATAGTGTGGCAGACGTGATCGAGTTATTTCGAAGCAAGGCAAAATACGCGAAGGCAGCAACAAAGGTGCAGGTTATTAATAAATGTCCTGGTTTACGTGGGATGTTGGATATTTATCTTTTACAAAATAGCAACAAAAAGAAAGTCACAACGTTGTCTAAAACTAAAAAGGCGGTAGAGGTATTTCTCGATCATCTTCGTAAACGTGATATTGCACTCAATGAGGTAAACCGAACCACAGTTACAGCCTGGATTGATGTTCTTCAGAAGAAGCGATCGCAACAAACAATCGCTAACTACATTAGTGCTATGGCTCAGATTTGGGATTTAGCATCATCACGATATGAAGATGCTCCGGAGAGGTCTCAGTCCCCCTGGCGTGGTCATAAACTGGATGTTGCAGAGAGTAGGGCTAGTTATGAGGTTTTTACTCCTACTGAACTGGCGAAAGTCTTCTCTGCCCTGGAAGGTGACGAGGAGATGCAGAAGGTAACATTGATCGGAATGTACAGCGGCATGAGGTTAAATGAGATTTGCTCTTTACGTGTTGAAAATATTAGAGAAATAGAAGGTGTTTTGTGTTTCGAAGTCACCGAAGGTAAAACAAAATCAGCGTCCAGGATCATACCAGTCCACAGCAGGATAATAGATATGGTGAAAGGGCTTGTACAAAAGCCCCATAACGGTTTTCTGTTTTACAGAGCGTCAATTATTGACCGTGCAGACGGAAAACGCTCAACGTGGCACACACAGCGTTTTACACGGGCTAAACGCAAGGCATTGGGAGAGCAGGGGACCGAAAGAAAAGTCTTCCATTCACTACGTCATGGGGTAGCTCAAATTTTGGATAGAGGCGGCATAGGTAAGAATTTAAAACCCGTACCAGAGGACCGCATTGCTTTACTACTTGGTCACGAGCGCGGCTCTACAGAAAGTTTCAAAACTTATAGCAAGAATGCCGCTTCTCCTGTTGAGCTACGGCAATATATCGAGTTGATACGCTATCCAGAAATAGAAAAGGGGCATTAAGCCCCTTGTCCACTTTGTGGATTAGCAAAGCTAACCTGTATACAGGCATTTTTTGTCTGCAAAGCAGATGAGCCATGCTCACCCGCAAGCGGGCAGCCCCTTTTATTTATTGACCAAGAATACTTTGATTAATCTGGAAATTCTGGTCATCAAAAGCCCATTCTATACGCTTATCTGCTACAGCCTCTACCATCATTCCAAATTCAGGACTAGGATTCACAGTAAGGTTGAAATCAGCTTTTAAATCTGGGATAACAGGTTGATAACTCATAGCTGGCGTTGCTGGCATCATTTGATTATACCAACCACCACTTTGCACCTGTGATGCAATAGATGAATCAGAACCAGGACTAACTATATTTTTAATCCGACTTGCCATATCGAGGACGCCCGGTGGCAATAGCGACTCACCAACAAACGTAGCCCCTTGCTGGAAAATATTCTGTTCCTCTGGTTTATCAGTTCCGAGGAGTTTATTTTTCCATTCTGTGATAATAGACAACACATCCAGAAGGTCTTTAAAACCTTTCACAGTCTGAGCCGTCCCCGTCCCCAAATCTTTAACCAGTGGAACTAATGTTCCCATTTCTGAAGAAAGATTCTGAGTATTAATTCCTAAATCCTCTAAACCTTTACTAAAAGATGCCGCAAATTGATCACCTAATGCATTCCTGGCGTTATCGAATACAATCGACATTTGCGAGAGATTATCGATAGATTTCTGCTGTTGGCTATTAAGGGCAAGACCACTATTAATCATCATATTCATAGTATCAATTACATTTTTACCAGAAGCATCGACAGATTTAGCTAAATAAGAAAAGTCGTTTATTACTTCTGCTAAAGCGGTGAATTCAGAGTCTGTAAGTTTTGCACTTTTACGTAACCCTTCCAGTAACACAGCTAACTCAACCGGACCTTTCACATTTTGGAGAGTTTTTAGCGCTCCCTGCTGGGTATAGCCTCCACGGTTAACCATGATATTTAGCCAATCTGCCATTTCGCCACCACCGCTAAATGAGGCTTTCCCGGTCTTGTCTTTAGTCCATTGTCCGAGACTCAACTGTCCGATCTTGTCCTGGGTATCCTTTGCGATATCCGAAATCTTTTCATAGCTCATATTAAAGCCGGTTCGTTTTAACGTCTCTTGAATGGCTGCGTCAGCTTCCAGAGGATTTAACCCCATAGAACTAATCATTTTCCTGCCCTGGTTTCTCTCAATGGCCCCAGCCAGTGTTCCCGCCATAATCTGATAGGCCTGTTGAGCGGCGTATGCGGCTGCTGTTGGTCCGAGTATCTCACCGGGGATAAATGCGCTCGCCTGGCGACTCAGCCAGCCAGATGATCCAGATTTTTTCGCCTTACCTGATTGCTTCGCTCGTTTTGCATTATTACGGGATATCGCGCGTTGGGTGGTCAGGTACTGAGAGAGTTGTTGATTGAGGTCTCTCAAAGTAAGGCTTTGATTTTTATAAGAATCAATTAACCCTTGAGCATGTTTGATGGCCTGGAAACGTTCCGCAGCATTCAACCCCTGCAATCTGCCGATGTCAAATAACGCCTTGCGCTCTGCCAAACGCGCATTCTCGCTGATTTTGGCTGTTTTGGCTTGCTGCTGTTGTTGAATTTTTAAAGCACGAGCTTGCGCTGCTGCCAGTTTTTTCTGTTCATTCTGTTTAGCTTTGGTATCTGCTGCTTGTTGTTTTGCAGCTTGTTTCTGCTGTTTATCAATATCACGCTGCTGTTTAATCTGTGCTTGATGTATTTGTTTATCTGCTGCCTGTTTAGCCTTTGCTACCTGATTATGCGATTTAGAGAAATCTTGTTGAAGCTTCCTCATCTCGTTTCTAACTTTTTTCAGACTATTTAAATCTGTTCGGTAGACAACCCTGTTGACCAAAGTCGCGGCGGTTATTTTGCTTCCACTCATGTTTATTTACTCCATAATAAAAAAGCCCCGCCCTTGACGGGTAGAGGCTTTGTATAATTTATTTTTATTTATTTAATGCTGTAACGAGACTTCTATACTCACCATCGGGATATTGACGGCATACGCGCGCTGCAATAGTATGACGATTCCCCCCGATTTTTTCAGCTAACCATGTAATATTGATTAACCTAAATAAATCCCAATCGCTGAGATTGTCAATAGTAGCGAAGTTTCCGTTTTCATCTTTAAGAATTATTTGTGCTGTCATTTTTTAACAATCTCCACAATAGAATAATTATTATATGAACTGGAATTTGATCACCAATCCATAATTCAACAAGCAGCACGGTTAATGCTGCTGCGAAGATCATTAATTGGCAGTAATAACCAGACTGAAATTGGTACCGTGGTTTACAGGCAACACCGACGCCTCTGATACAATTTCAACCTCACCACGCTCTTTCTCGTACTGATAGGAGAAATACTCTTGAGTAATGCCAGACGCCGCTAGATTAGTATCAACTGAGGCAGGACCATACAGATGTTGATAAACGTTTGTGTTGCTCTGGAATACTGGTAGCATGACCGCTGTACCGTCAGCGATAAACGGAGTCAGAAGCGGGTCAGTCACCTTGATCACGTCTATGCTCAGTCCTGGCAAGGTGAAGGTCTGCACATTTGGGAGAACCTCCTTGCGCTGATAGACAATATTCATCTCGTTAAACGGGTCAACATATTGATATGCACTCTTCATAGAGGTGTGGAAACGCAGGCTGTTGTAGAAACTTGCAGATGCAAAACAGACGACACGGCGAACATCAGTCCACAAACCATCTGTAGCACTGCTAATTTTATCCAGGAACCCGTTAAACACCTCCAGCGCATCGGTAGAGCCGTTGGACAGGGTAATAGTGTCTGCCATCATCGGAGCATCGAAACTGTCCGCATAATCAATAACTGGCGCTTCCTGAGTGTACGGGGTCTGAACCAGCCCACGAAACAGAGCATCGCCGTACGCAGCCTCGATATAGCGCTTATAGGATTTGGCGTGTTTGAGGGTGTAATCTGCGACGATATCGAGCATGGTTTCCTGAACATCTGTCCCCGGTTTGCGTCCAGCTTTCTGGAAATCAACAGCGCTCACAGTATCCTCGCGGTGCAGATGCAGAAGCTCTACAGGGAAGCTGTTTGCAGGAGTCCGAGCCGTTGAATCGTGTTCAAAACTGTACCGTTTTTTCGGTTGGTTCAGGAGGGTTTTATTATCCTCAATAAGGCGATCGAGCATGACATAAATGCCGTCACTCGAAGATTTATCAAAGATGTTTAAATTCTGTAATAAGTAACCTTCACTCGGTGCAACTTCAAAAATCGGGGCGAGGTCAACCATTTTATAGGCATCATATGAAAACATATTATTTTCCTTTATTATTTTAGTTTGTGGATTATTTTAATCAGGTAGTCGGCAAATCATTGCCAGTGCTGAAATAAACAGCGGGATCAGCAGAAAGGAGTTCTTTAGCTTTTGCTACATCATCACAAACCAAACTGAAATCCTTAATATGGATGTTCGTATTTGCTACCAGAACAGCGACAGGCGTAGTGTCAGCGTCTTTATACTCAAGCACAACGTTTGCAGAGGTAGAAGCCGAACCGACAATTTCGCCGCTATCATCAATAACAGTTCCAGGGACGCAATCAGGAATCTTTGGAAAAACTTTAACTTTTCGGCTGTAGCCGTTTAATTCACGGCTCAGAACGTCGCAGACGCTGAGGTTAGGTTGTGGGAATTTAATTAGTGCCATCAGGGACCCCTTTATTTTTAATAATCTGTTTTAGTTTATCTTGAGTGGTTTTATTTTTAGATTTATTTAAATCTTCGTCCTGTTCTACTACAGGGACATTTGCAGCTTTAGCGAGCTTGATTAGCTCGTTTGCCGTTTCGACATCATCAACTAACAGTGTAACGGGGATTTTCCCGTCAAAAGTTTTGACGCCCTTTGTAATTGTAACCATAATTTTTAAATCCATTTCATTTTGCAAATTGAAATAAAAGAAAGGCCACGGAGATAGTGGCCTTGATACAGAAGAGAACGTTGATTGAATTGAACTTTTGGAGGAACAATTCACAATATACACTCACGAAAAATATATATTGAGAATTGCCCCATTATCTATTGTGGTGGGTGAATGAGGCCCGGAGCAATAATGAGGATTCCCGAAAGTAAGCGAAATGCCAATAACGCCTATGTCTCTGTAAACAATGTCCTAGGTATAGCATCCGTTGATTATTGCCTACGTATTTATAATACCATTAAAACATTATTTTGTCAATTATTAGAGTCTCTATTTAGAGATATTTTTAATATTTTTCAGTAACCACAAAATATATATAAGGGTGTAAAACTGGCATTCTAAGGCGTTTTTATTTAATCTGATACAATCTACCGTCCTGCATACTAAAAGGCTGTCCTGACGTGTAGGAACTACGTAATTTGCCATTTTCAATCAGTCTGGCTATCCGCTCTAACTGTTCCTCAAAGGTGTTGCAGTTGTACTGTGTAGGAACAGCAGCCAGGTAGTTGACGTTCTGCCGCCAGTAGCCATCATCATATAAAATATAAATATTCCCATCCTGTGTATGATATTTCCCAGAGGTGATTGTAGGATGTTCAGAGAGTTTCTTCATTATTGCCCACTTGGTCAAAAACGTTATTAATAGTTCTGGTAATGACAATCAGTTCCATCAGGTTAATATACAAAGCTGCATCAGCTTCCAGTAACCACTCCAAGAAGAACTCTGGATGTTCAGGCAATTTATTCATCGCCCCTAGCAACATTTGGTAGTTTGAATAATAGGCCTCTGGGTCAATATAGCTATCAACCATAAAGCTATGCGCCAGCGTGTAATGCTGTTCAACAAAATCTTCTACTATATTCTTGTGTTGCTCAAAATTAATCATTTTTACCTTCCTGTTATTTTTATTATTGTTAATCAGAGATGCCTGGCGCATCAAAATCGAGTCCAAGATCATTTCCCGTAAAGTTTTCATTTTCTAATCGGTTGAACTCAAGCCACCCCTCATACTCATTTATATTATCAAAGAGATATTCAAATTTGAGCGGTTCTCTATTGAACTTGAATCCGGTATACCGTTGGCGTGGCTTCCATTTAACACCTGGCATAGAATCGATTATTGATTTTTCATCTTCTGATAATGTAGGGGATTCTTCGTAAAGTTTGATTATTGCTAACGGTTTTAACTTCTTAGGGATTTTTATTTTCTTTGTTCTGTTATTAAACCCTAATTCAACCGATTCTTCAAATACCACATTTCTTGCTAATGCCAATAGGCCTCCTGTTCTATTATTTAACGGTACCCGAACTCTCGGCCCCCGTTGATTTAACCCACCCGAACTTTCGGGGGGTTGGTTAAGTGGTCCGAAAGTTCGAACCCCTTTAATTTTACGCTACCCGAACTCTCGGGTATCGTTGATTTAACGCCGTCCGAAAATCCGGACGGCTTTGATTTGTTTATTTATAACCCAGTGGGTAATAGTGGCTATACATTTCATATACAGATAAGACGTTTGGTTTGATCTCAACGAACCGTTTTTCATCTCTCTCAAACAAGGATACTAAGTCCTGTCTTTTGAGTTGGGTAAATATCCCCTTAACAACTTGTTGCTTGTATCCTGTCAACTTCACAAAATATTTAAATATAGCTTCAGGGTCTTTTTTGCTATGCTGCAATACAAAGGTATTATTTTTCTGACAAGCCTTGATAAGTTCTCCCACAATGATGTAGTGTCCTCGGTGCCAATAGTATTCGGATGATTTTTTCATGTTCCTTCCCCTTTAAGCTGCTTTTTTGATTTGTTTTAAATAAAATTTAACAGTATCTATTTTGAATCCGGTTTTTTCTACGATATCTTTTCTCTTCAAACCTTGATCAACTAGAGATTTAACCAAGTTAAATTTATCATCCCCTTTGCTTGTGTTTCTTTTTTTTCTCTCAGTTTTTATCATTTCTGGTTTGATCACTGCATCTGGAAAATAATGTTGTTTGAGATATTCAGCACAACCGACATCAGGAACAATATAAACCTGTTTATTGTTGTTCCCTCTGACACGGACAGAACAGCGGGAAACAAACTGATAAACCTTTTCGTAGTTCAGCGCTGCCTGCCGTTTTTCTTCTAACTCCCGCCAGTCCCAGCCATTCAGATCGCAATATTTGCGCCAGTGTCCAATGGTTGTTTTGTCGAGGTTTGCACATCCCAAGAATGCAGCTTTATGCAGGTGCTGGTAATGGTTTAATCCGTATGAGGCCATTGAAACACGTTCACCACCTTCTAACACGTCATCAGCATGTGAGGCGTAGTAAAAACCGTTGCTGTACTGCTCATCGTTGTTGCTGGTATAGATAAAACCGTCCCTCAGTGCTCTGCGTGTCCCGTTCAGGATGTCGCTGTAATACTCACTCAATAGTTTTTTGGTGCATTTCTGACTAAACACAGGGATTAACTCAATCCGTTTTGTATCGGTATGGACACGGCGCACCAGATCAGGCTGCAAGTCATCATCAGCCAGCGAGATTTCTGCATTCAGGATGGTTTTAGCAGCGTAGGCAAACTCACTAATCCCAACGTTAGCGCCTAACACGGTGAACGATTTGGCCCACAGGGCGCTATACAGGATTGGGTTAGCAGTAAATGAGAAAAAATATTTGTCCTGCTCCAGGAGCATTCCCTGCCCTGTTAGCATAGAGAACAGAGCTTGTTTCAAAAGTTTGCTATTAGCGTGTTCTGAATCGTAATAGGCGAGGAATTTTTCTCTATCCTCATCACGAACAAAACGTAGACCGTCCCTTTCCTCTAACCATCCGAGAAATGGGAAATTGGAATCTCGATATTCCTCATTTTTATAATCAATCTCAGCCCCGTACCAGGCTGTGGGGATTTCATCTATATAGATGTCAAACAGACGTAATTTCTTCTGCGTCCTTTCATCACGGTATGCATATAGACAAAAATGTAGTAGGCATTCATGGGTCACAATAACAACGTTTCGCCCGAAATCATCATCCAGCGCGTTTATTAATGATCGTGTTGCGCTCTCGCCCTTATCTACCTGATTATGATATGCAGGGATGCCGAGTTTCTGAAGATCTGATTGTGTTTGAGAAGCTAAATCGTGAGTTGGGACGGCGATCAGCGCCTTTTTATCAGGATTGGTTTTTATATATTGTTTGAGTTTGTAACTCTTGCCACTGCCACAGATAGCGTTAACGATTTTTAGTTTTAGTGATTGTTCCGTTTTTTGCATTTTTTTCCTCTTCAATAAGGTTATCTATTTTATTTTTGTCTGCTGCAATATGGTTCACAATGGTTTCTACCAGTTTTGTAATAGGGATTTTTTTGTCTTGAGATACCTGAATCAACACATCAAAAGTTTCAGATTTAAAATTTACCTTCATTTTTTCTCCTTCTTATATTGTTCCAGAGCCTTTTTAAATAGTTCTAAACGTTCTGGATAGTTGTTGCGGATCGCCGCATAGTAAAGGTTTTCAATGTTTGCCAGTCGTGCTGTTCCATCATGCAGAGCGGCTACAATTTGCTCTACGGTTTGCCATTTTGGTTTACGCATAGGGGTTCCTCCTCAGTGAGGTTATTAAATTTTTTGTTTAGTTGGTTTGTTCAGCCGGGGATACTACTTGGCTAGAGGATAAAACAAGAAATGCCGCCTGCGGGTGACTGAATGTCATTTGCTCCGCAAACAAGAAATGTGTTTATCTAAGATTATCTTACACTAATATAGATACATATGTCAATACTTATATTTAAAATAACCCAATTTAATATTATAACAGTTAACTGTGTTTGTAAAGGGGTTTGACCTGTTATAAATCTGGAGTTGGGTTTAAGGCTGTGGGGTGGGGAGCCTTGGCGGCTTACGTCCCCGCAGGGGGATGAGCATAGCTCACCTGTTACGCAGGCGGCTTTAGTTGACGTTTACGTTCTCCTCTCCGGTAGATCACAGCATCACTAAAAAGGGTAAAAATAAATCTAAAGATACTTAAGAATTAAAATTACCCCTTTTTAATTTAGGAGAGGATAGAGAACGTGACTGATTGTTGGTTGATCACGAATGAAATGAGTTAGCAACATAGAATCAGTTATCACAATAATAGTATTAATAATCAATAAGTAAGGTTTACCACGTTTGATTGTTAATAGTGTTATTGTGGTTATATCAGGAATAGGTAATAGATTGAATAGTCTGTATCGTTCAATCGTTACCTATGACGCTATGTGCATATCATCAGGCTATGTTAATGGTTTTATTAATCCTTTGTTATAGCCTGAATGTTCCCGCGACAGTGGAGTCGCGTATGATGATCATAGTTAATAGTTTATAAATAATATAAAGTTAATATAATTAAACTTATTAACTATTATGATTAATAACTATACGCTGACCTGTTCACTATCGCTCCAGCATCGCGTATTACCTTTAATGCATTATATGATTATTAACTATGGTAAACTATGCATTACCTATTATGCTATGGTGATCTATCCCTTATACATTTTATAGCATGGTGAATTATGCTTCTCTAAAGAGAATCATAAAGTCAACTAAAGCCGGAAAATCTGAATCTACACAGTTCATAGGGAATCATTCCCTATGGTCTTCATTAAAGAGTTAATTTCAAAGTTAACTTTTCATTGATAAAAGTAAAATGAAACTTTATTGAAATGTGATTTATCTACTATTAATAAGGGGTAAATAGAGGCTAATTAGCTTCATATTATGATTGATAGCTTAAACTGATAAATCATCCCATAAATAACATATAATAAAATGACAATATAAATCAATTAGTTATGATTGCATTAGGGCTTTAACACTACAAATAGACATCTAAACATCCAGATTTCTAAATAAAAATTCATTAAATTGCTAAACAAACTCTTCTCTTCGCTATTTCGTGGTAAGTGAATTTTAGAAAAAGTCAAAATTTTAACTTTTGAAACCTGTATAAATGATCAGCATTTTAGATGATAATGATTATTATTTGATGGTGATTTTGGCGGGAAATATCATGACGCGATGTTGATGATGTTGCGTGGAATGAGGGAAATATTAAGTGGTGATCAGAGTGGTTAGACTACAATTTAGCAAACAGTAATCTAAGTTTATATGAATAAAACACTTTAAAATCAACTGCTTACATGTTGTAACAGTTATCAAACAGGCGGTTGACCTGTTATATGCATTGTGTATGCATGACTTATGCAAGTAGTAACACTGAGTGTCTATGATATTTTGAAATTATTAGCGTGATTATTAAATGTGATATGACGGTGTTAAGCACCTCGGACGTAGAGCAAAAAGGGCAAAGAAAAACCCCCTAAAAACCCCCCTGAAACTATCCCGGAAACCTAAAAAACCCCCCCTAAAACCCCCCTAAAACCCCCCTAAAACCCCTTCGGATATTTTCTCCGGATAAAAAAATGCCCGCCCCCGTTTCTAGGTGGGCAGGGCTAAAAGTGGGGGAGAAGAAATCTAAAGTAAAAGCAATCTAAATTTTAAACTAACCACTTGAAAATGATCTAAAAGTGATCAATCATAACCTTCATTATGTAATCTAAATGAGTATTGATCATGGCGAAAACATCAGCAGTTACCCCAGAACAGGCTAAACAAATCGAGGCTGTATTGCGTCAGCGCAGCGAGGTTGCTGCTGATGCCTGGAAACTTAACCTGCAACTGGCATTGCGTATCAGCGACCTATTGTCGGTTAGGTATGATGATGTACAGGGGAAATTTCTCAGACTCAGGGAGGGGAAGACGGGCAAACAGCGTGAGTTAGTCCTGAACACTGAGGCGCTAAAGGTGCTCAAGCGTCGCCGGAAACTGAATCCAGAGGATGTTTTTGTATTCCAGTCAAAATCCAATCGCGTGAAAGGCCAGGAGCCTAAACCAGTATCACGTGTATTTGTAGCACAGGCCATAAAAGAGGCATCACAGGGGATTGTAGAGACGGGGATTAGTGTCGCTACCCATTCAGCAAGGAAAACCCGTGCAAGAGCGCTATTGAAGGCTGGAACTCCCATCGAGGTCATCTCACGGATGCTAAACCACAGCAGCCCGGCAGTTACTATGACGTACCTTGATATTACTCAAGATGAGGTGAATCTCACCTATCAGATGGTGATCTAATATGATGAAAAAGCTAATTTTGTTGGGTCTATTGATTCTCAGTGGTCAGGCTATGGCAACTAAAATCACAATGACGGATCCACAGGAGGAACAGACGGAGAACGGTAGGACACTTTGCATCTATGAGAATGCCAATTACACATTCACGTACATCACTAAAGGCGCTTGTCCCTATGCAAAAACATTTGATACAGAGGATTCAGAAGAGTAATCAGGTGGCAGGGGCCGCCAACCACCAAGAAGCCAGCCCCCGCCGTATTCAACATTACCAACGGAGAGAAGGAAATGCAGAACAGCAACATTATGGCGTTACCGCTCGCGCTATGCAACGTAGAGCAAGGTCAAGCGGTTAAAGTGCCAGCAATGGCCGGGAGTAATTTCCATCTTACCATTTACAAAACCTTACATTTGTGTGATTTTGAACCATTTTTTAATAATTGCAATTTATACGATCAGAATAATTCTCTGTTTAACAGACACCTACAATCTACATCATTTTTTTGTTGACGTAGATTGAGCATATGAGTAAACTAATATCCTAAGATACCCATATTGCGCTTGTTGTAAGTGGTTGGGTAGAATCCTCCTATGAAATTATCCCTTAGGAGGACTTATGCGTTTCCTTTCACCATACCGATACATTTTTGGCATAGTAATAAACACTATTAGTCTTCTAAGTATTTTCTATCTTATCTTTTTTGCCCCTGATACATCCATTGAAACAGTTGCAGAAATAGCTAAAGCAATAGCGGGACTGGCAGGTGCCATAACCAAACGTCTATCAGACAAACTTCTTTAGCTCAGAAACAAGTTTCAACTCAGCCTCTTCGGCCTGCTTCCGCTCGAGCCAGGCCTTGCCCTCTGGCGTCGCCAGAAACTTCCTCACATGGATTTTGCGATTGTTGCGTTTGGTTGCCGCTGATTTGTTCATGATTGTGCCTCCTGAGTGGCTTCCTGTGGTCTACAAAGGCAGATTAAGAAACATTCAAGTTACAAGTAAAGATACAACGGGTTCGACATCAAAAGGTAATAAATGACCATTACGTGCCGTGTTGGGCACATAAGAAAGGGCGGAGCAAAGCGACTCCCGCAGGTAATTTGATCCCTTCGCAGGGACGTTAGAGCCTTAGCAGGTTCTCTTATCAGGTGATCGTTATACTCCGGTGATCGAAACCGTGGCAGAGCCAGCCTCTTTCCCGAGCTGGTTAGTCTTCCCAACATTACGCCTGTTTATTCTCTGCAACGTCATCTCGACGTGTTGCATCATTGAGCGCCGCACGAAGCGCGGAACTTTGCTAAGGGTTTTGGTATGAGGATTAGAGACGCTGGCGGCGTCTTCCGGCTTCAAATGAAAATCTGTACAGGGTTGAGCCTGGTAACTACCTGCCCATATGTTGTACGATACCAAAGCCAGTACAACACACAGGCGTTTGGATGTGATTTTAGAAGATACAATTTCTTGGGTATTTCAACCTAAGTTATTGATTTTCTTAGAGAGTGCCGATAATAGGAGTCGAACCTACGACCTTCGCATTACGAATGCGCTGCTCTACCAACTGAGCTATATCGGCCCTGCAAGATGTGCTGACGAGCGTAAGCACGGGATAGAAGGTTAAAACTAAGTGGGTGATGCGTCAATGCCCTTGCGAATCAAACGGCTACTTTTGCATCACCCAATTAGCATTAAGCACGAATGGTATCGTCTCCGAAACCAATCCACTTATAGGTCGTCAGGGCTTCCAGGCCCATCGGGCCGCGCGCGTGCAGCTTCTGGGTGCTGACCGCCACTTCCGCGCCTAGGCCAAACTGGCCGCCGTCGGTAAAGCGGGTAGAGGCGTTGACGTACACCGCCGAGGAATCCACCTCGTTGATAAAGCGGTTCGCGTTGCCCAGGGTGCGCGTCAGGATGGCGTCGGAATGCTGGGTGCCGTGCTCGCGAATATGCGCTACCGCTTCATCCTGATCGGCCACCACCTTCACGTTCAGATCCAGCGACAGATACTCATTGTCATACTGCTCCGCTTTCACCGGCTCTACGCTGGCCGGGCCGTTTTGCAGCGCGGGCAGGGAGGCCGCATCGGCGTGCAGGCTGACGCCGCTTTCCGCCATCTGCTTGCTCAGCGCGGGCAGGAAGCGTTCGGCGATATCCTGATGCACCAGCAGCGTTTCGACCGAGTTACAGGCGCTCGGGCGCTGCACTTTGGCGTTAACGATAACCTTCAGCGCTTCGGCCACGTCGGCGGAGTGGTCGATATAAATATGGCAGACGCCGATACCGCCGGTGATCACCGGGATCGTCGACTGCTCGCGGCACAGCTTATGCAAACCTGCGCCGCCGCGCGGGATCAGCATATCGATATACTTATCCATCTTCAGCATCTCGCCGACCAGCGCGCGATCCGGGCTCTCAATCGCCTGTACGGTGGCCGCCGGTAAGCCGCACTCCTGCAGCGCCTGCTGAATCACTTTCACCGTGGCGGCGTTGGTGCGCCAGGTCTCTTTGCCGCCGCGCAGAATCGCCGCGTTGCCGGTTTTCAGGCACAAAGAGGCGACATCGACGGTCACGTTCGGACGGGCTTCATAAATTACGCCCACCACGCCCAGCGGCACGCGGCGACGCTCAATGCGTAGGCCGCTGTCCAGCAGACCGCCGTCGATCACCTGACCGACCGGGTCCGCCAGGCTGCAGACCTGACGAACATCGTTAGCAATTCCGCTCAGGCGCGCCGGGTTGAGCGCCAGGCGGTCAAGCAGCGCCTCGCTCAAACCGTTGGCGCGCGCTTCCGCCAGATCCTCAGCGTTAGCCCGCAGGATCGCGTCGGTCTGCGCTTCAAGATAGTCGGCAATCTTTTCCAGCACCCGGTTCTTTTCGCGGCTGGAAAGCTGCGCGAGTTTGTACGAGGCCGCTTTGGCAGCAATGCCCATTTGTTCCAGCATTTTCAGCTCCTTAACGGATAATCATGTCGTCACGGTGGACGGCGACCGGGCCGTATTCATAGCCCAGAATGGCATCGATCTGCTGCGAGTGCTGCCCGGCGATGCGGCGCAGCGCATCGCTGTTATAGCGGCTGACGCCGTGGGCGATATCGCGGCCTTCAAGGCTGCGAATGCGGATCACTTCGCCGCGCGAGAAGTTGCCGGTGATGGTTTTAATCCCTTTCGGCAGCAGGGAGCTGCCGCGTTCGAGAATTGCCTGGGTCGCGCCGGCGTCCACGGTAATTTCGCCCGCCGGCGGCGCGCCGAAAATCCAGCGCTTACGGTTTTCCAGCGGCGATTCCTGGGCGTGGAAGCGGGTCCCGACGGAGATGCCCTCCATCACGTCGCCAATTACCCCCGGACGGCTACCGGCGGCGATGATAGTGTCGATGCCCGCGCGGCAGGCGACGTCGGCGGCCTGCAGTTTGGTACCCATACCGCCGGTACCTAAACCGGACACGCTATCGCCCGCGACGGCGCGCAGGGCGTCATCGATACCGTAAACGTCTTTAATCAGCTCGGCCTGCGGGTTGTTGCGCGGGTCGGCGGTGAACAGGCCCTGCTGATCGGTCAGCAGCAGCAGTTTATCGGCGCCGGCGAGAATCGCCGCCAGCGCCGAAAGATTATCGTTATCGCCGACTTTAATCTCGGCGGTCGCCACGGCGTCATTTTCATTAATGACCGGCACGATATTGTTATCCAGCAGCGCGCGCAGGGTATCGCGGGCGTTGAGAAAACGCTCGCGGTCTTCCATATCGGCGCGGGTCAGCAGCATCTGGCCGACGTGAATACCATAAATAGAAAACAGCTGTTCCCACAGCTGGATAAGACGGCTCTGGCCGACCGCCGCCAGCAGCTGTTTCGACGCAATGGTCGCGGGCAGTTCCGGGTAGCCGAGGTGCTCACGTCCGGCGGCGATCGCCCCGGAGGTGACTATCACAATTCGATGACCCATCGCGTGCAGCTGCGCGCACTGGCGCACTAATTCAACGATATGGGCGCGGTTCAGGCGGCGGGATCCGCCCGTTAAAACACTGGTGCCCAGTTTTACCACCAGCGTCTGGCTATCACTCATGATTCTCTGCCGTTCAAAAAGGAGTTTCGATATCGAGTTGATGTTGTAACAGGAGTCAGCCCGCTTGCCAACACCTGGCGTGGTGGACGAACCACTTCATTGCGCGGATCGGGCATTCTGGCGGGGAAGTGTGACACATTCATGACGGAAATAATTTAATACCCTTTTTTAGAAAAAGTTCCATATTGTCATAAATTTTTAATATTAGAGCGTTAAAAAACCTGCAGTTTTTGACGGGGCTTCCGCCCGGAATTGATTAGCGCGTATAAATAAATCACCAGGACTGAATAATGAAAAAGAGCTCACTGGCATTAATGATGATGGGTCTTATTGCTTCTTCGGCTACGCAGGCGGCAGAAGTTTATAATAAAAACGGCAATAAACTGGACGTCTACGGCAAAGTCAAAGCGATGCACTATATGAGCGACTATGACAGCAAAGATGGCGACCAGACCTACGTTCGTTTCGGCATCAAAGGCGAAACGCAGATTAACGACGATCTGACCGGCTACGGCCGCTGGGAATCGGAGTTCTCCGGCAACAAAACTGAAAGCGACTCTTCGCAGAAAACGCGTCTGGCGTTCGCCGGCGTGAAAGTCAAAAACTACGGTTCATTTGACTATGGTCGTAACCTCGGCGCGCTGTACGACGTCGAAGCCTGGACCGATATGTTCCCGGAATTCGGCGGCGACTCTTCCGCGCAGACCGATAACTTTATGACCAAACGCGCCAGCGGCCTGGCAACCTACCGCAATACCGACTTCTTCGGCGTGGTGGATGGCCTGGACCTGACTCTGCAATATCAGGGTAAAAACGAAGGCCGTGAAGCCAAGAAACAGAACGGCGACGGCTTCGGTACAGCCTTAAGCTACGACTTCGGCGGCAGCGACTTCGCCGTCAGCGCGGCCTACACCAGCTCCGATCGCACGAACGATCAGAACCTGCTGGCCCGCGGCACGGGTAAAAAAGCGGAAGCCTGGGCGACCGGCCTGAAATATGACGCCAATAATATCTACCTGGCGACCATGTACTCCGAAACCCGCAAAATGACGCCAATCAGCGGCGGTTTTGCCAATAAAGCGCAGAACTTTGAAGCCGTGGCGCAGTACCAGTTCGATTTCGGCCTGCGTCCGTCCCTGGGCTACGTGCTGTCAAAAGGCAAGGATATTGAGGGCGTGGGGAGCGAAGACCTGGTCAACTACATTGACGTTGGCGTGACCTATTACTTCAACAAAAACATGAACGCCTTTGTGGATTACAAAATCAACCAGCTGAAGAGCGATAATAAGCTCGGGATCAACGATGACGATATCGTCGCTGTCGGTATGACCTACCAGTTCTAAGCCGTCGCCGGTAAAAAACAATAAAGCCGCCGTGGTGACAGGGCGGCTTTATTCTTGCTGATTAACGGTTTTTCGCCAGATGCAGATTATCGTTATTCATCGTGATCTGCGCGTTATATTCCTTCGGCAGGCGGCGCGCCTGATAAAATACCGATTGCCAGTACGGATTATCCAGCGAAGAGCGCATCACGCCCTGGCTGGTGGAGGCATGGAGGAAATTACGGTCGGTATCATAGAAGCCGACGTGCATGCCGCCTTTAATACGGAAGAAAACCAAATCTCCCGGCCGCAGCTGCCGCGGGCTCACGCGTTCTCCCATATGCAGCAGTTCGCGGGTGGTGATGCGCTCCATCGGCAGGTTGAAGCGATCTTTGAGCGTACGCCAGACAAACCCGGAGCAGTCGACCCCGCTTTGCTCCGTCCCGCCCCATTCGTAGGGCGTTCCCTCCCAGGTATGCATCTGATCGTGCAGCGCGGCGATCACCGGGATCAGATCGTCAGAACCTCCGTCGATGGTCGCGTGGCTACTCTGGGCGGCGGTTTTATGCGGTTTCGATGAGGATGAACATCCTGCCAAAAGCAAAAAAGGAACAAATAATAGCGCGTGAGAGAGTCTGGGCTTCATATCATTGTTTTTCGTCACTGAAAACGGGCCGTGATATTTTATAGCCGATTCGCTACGGCCTCAGAATGACCAAAAGCAAAATTTACGAAACCTTACGTAAATAATATAGGTCGGATACGCGGTGAACATCGGCGGTCCTTATTTTCGCCGGGAGCGCCTCATTTTCCATTAATAAATTTTTTCTCTGTGAAACAATATTTCACAAATATCCGCGTGTCGCGCGTCTGTTCCGCTTCAGCGCAAGGTGAAAGATCCTCATCATCCCACCATTGCGCCGCCACGCTGCCCTCCAGTACTTTTGTAGACTAAAAGAGAGAGTGGGGCGGGCTAATGCATCTGGATTTTCGCCAACTGCGCAACTTTGTCGCGTTAGTTGAATACGGCAGTTTTAATCGCGCGGCGGAGGCGGTGTGCCTGTCGCAGTCGGCGTTCAGCCGCAGCATTCAGGCGCTGGAGCAGAGCGTCGGTCATCCGTTATTCGATCGCCAGAGCAAGCTACCGACGCTCACCCTGCACGGGCAAAAGCTGCTGCCCTACGCCCGCCGCTTTCAGGAGCTGAACGTGGAGCTCAGCAGCCAGCTGCGCGAAGCGGACGATGCGCAAAACGGCGAGGTCGCTTTTGGCTGCGGCCCGGCCCCTGCCGCAAGGCTGATTCCGGCCGCCGTCGGCGAGTTTCATCGCCTTTTGCCGCAGGCGAGGTTGCGCTTTCAGATTGATAACTGGCTGGCGCTGCATCAGGCGCTGACCTCTCAGCTCTACCCTTTTGTGGTCGCCGACAGCTGGCAGGCCGAGCTCGACCCGCAGCTGCGCGTGCAGCCGCTCAGCCCGCAGCGCTGCTTTTTCGTCTGCCATGCCGATCATCCGCTGGCCAAACAGGGGCCGGTCTCTATCCAGGCGATGCTGCGCTACCCCTTTGCCGCCCCCTATCTGCCGCCGGGCGTGCGCAAGGTGCTGGCGACCCTCAGCCAGCAGCAGGACTTTACCCCGGCGATTCAGTGCGATCATATCTACGCGCTGCTTGCCACCCTCGCGCAGACCAACGCGATTAGCTTCGCCAGCGAGGATGGCTTCGCGCTATGCCAGCACAGCCATCGTCTGGTTAAGCTGGAGCTCAGCGATCTGCCTGAGGAGTGGCGGCTGATGCAGACCCGGTTTGCCATTATCTCTCCGGTTCACGCGGCCCAGCCGCCGCTGGTGGAGAAGCTGATTGAGATTATCCTTCATACCGATCGTCAGCATCAGCTTCAGCTGCTGGCGCAGGAGGATAGGGGTTAACCGGCGTTTTTCGCCTGGCCTTTGGCATCGTACTGCGGCCAGCGGTTTTCCAGCCCCTGGGCTTTCAGCGCCTGCTCGACAAACTGGCCGTCTACCCACTGGCTGACGTCAAAAGCGCTGCGGATTAGCCGCCCGGATTTAGCCTGTTCGACGCTATTGCTAAAGCTGTCGGTCAGGAACGGATCGATACGCGGCGAGGTGGTAAAGTTCAGATCCTGCGGCTGCAGCTCTTCGAGAAACAGCGCCTGCGGGATCTGGCTCTGCTGCGCCATCTCGGCGGACCAGGCGTCGCGATTGGCCGGGTCGCTGATTTCCGCGGCGTTCTTCACCAACACGTTAACGATCTGCTGGGTCGCCTGCGGCCAGGCGTCAATAAACGCCTGCGTGCCGAGGAACCCGGCCTGAGTGGTGTTCTGGCGGCCGGAGTCACCGCTTTTGACGACCACATCAATCTTATCGCCGCGTAGCGCCAGCAACGAAACGCCGCCCCACACCGCATCGACGCGACCGGCCGCCAGCGCCGCTTTGCCGGCGTTCCAGTCGAGGTTGATCACCTGCAGGCTGCGCTCGTTGAGGCCGACGGTTTGCAGCGCCCGGTCAAAGGCCAGCTGGTCCGCCGTGCCGCGATAAACCGCCACCCGTTTGCCTTTCAGATCGGCGAGGGTTTTAATCCCGGAAGCTTTGGTCACCGCGAGGTAAGATTCCGAACCCCGGCTGCCCAGCAGCAGGCGCGTCGGCAGCCCGTTGGCCCTACCGATAATCGCCGCCAGATCGCCGAGGTAGACAAAATCCAGCTGGCGGTTGGCTAAGGCTTCATTTACCGCTGGGCCCGCGCCTTTGAAAAACTGCCACTGCACTTCCACACCCTGCGGTTTAAACGCCTCTTCCAGCTGATGGCGGATAAACGCCATGCCGACCGGCCCCTCAATAAACGGCTTGCTCCCCGCGCTTTGGTCCGGCACGCCGATGCGAATGGTACGCAGCGCTTCGGCCTGCGCGCTGGCCGCCAGGCCGATAACCGCCACCAGCGCCAGCACGGTGCGGCTAAAAAATGCTTTCATCATAACGTGTTGCTCTCCTGAGTTTTTTCTCACCCTAAAGAGCCAACGGGCTGCGTGTTAAATGCTTTTATTCGCCAAGCTTGGGTGAAAAAAAGCTAAATCAAACGCCGCGCGCCCGGCAGCCTGAAATGCATTCGATGCATCGGGATTATTCGCCTTACGCAATGGCGGCGAAGGAGAAGTCACGTTTTGATAGCGGCATAACTTGCCGAAAAGTGGACCGATATGTCGCAGATGATCTTAAGAACCGATGCCCCAGGCAGGCCGGGCTTCAGGCTTAACGGCTGGCCGTGGCTGCTGCCTGCGTTACTGCTGCTGCTGTGGTACATCGCCGCCCGCGAACGATGGATGCCGGAGCAAATTTTGCCCGCGCCGTCGGTGGTTGCCGATACCGCGCTATCGCTGCTGAGCGGGGATCTGCTGGCGCAGTGGGGATTCAGCCTTCAGCATCTGGCGCTTGGCCTGCTGCTGGGCGCCATTGCTGGGACGCTGCTCGGCGCGCTGTTCGGCTTGGTGCCGGCCGCCGCGCAGCGGGTGGAACCGCTGTTCTACGCGCTGGCGCAAATCCCGACGCTCGGCTGGATCCCGCTGTTTATGGTGCTGTTCGGGATTGATAACGGCCTCAAGCTGGCGGTTATCATCAAAACCACCGTAGTGCCGATGACCATTAACACGCAGCAGGCGGTGGCCGGCGTGCCGCTGACCCTGAGCGAAGCCGCAAAGGTGATGAACTTTTCCCGCTGGCAGCGGCTGCGCTGGCTGGTGATCCCCGCAAGCCTGCCGGGCTGGTTTACCGGCCTGCGTCTGGCGCTATCGCAGGCCTGGGTGTCGCTTATCGTCGTCGAACTGCTGGCCTCTTCAGAAGGCATTGGCTACCTGATGGTCTGGGGTCGCCAGCTGTTTCAGCTGGATATCGTCTTCGTCACCATTGCGGTCGTGGGGCTGAGCGGCATGCTGATGGAGTGGGCGGCGAACCGCGCCTGTACCCGTCTGGTGTTCTGGCCGCAGCCTGCCGCCGGACGCCTGGCGTGGAAACCGCAGGCCAGCTGGCGGGCGCTGCAGCTGCCGCTGGTCCTGCTGGCGCTGTGGCAGCTGGCAAGCTCGTGGGGCTGGATCGATGGTGCGCTGTTCTCTTCGCCGCTGGCGGTGGCGACGCGTTTTATTCAGGGCGCCCTGAGCGGGGAGCTGACCGCGGCGATGCTCGCAAGCCTCGGGCGAGCCTTTGTCGGCGGCGCGCTGGGGATTGCGGGGGGCCTGCTCTGCGGACTGCTGCTGGCGCTGCGCCCGCGCGCCGGGCAAATCTTCACGCCCACGCTCAACGTGCTGCGCCATATCGCCCTGTTTGCCTGGCTGCCGCTGCTGACCGCATGGGTGGGCAACGATAACGGCGGCAAAATCGTTTTTATCGCGCTGGCGTCGTTCTTTCCGATGTTCTTCAGCACCCTGCAGGCCGTGCTTCAGCGTAACCCGCAGCTCGACGAAGTCGCCAGGGTACTGCGCCTGGGCGAGTTAGCGCGCCTGCGCAGGGTTATTCTTCCCGGCGCGGCGCCGGGGATCTTCGCCGGTCTGCGGCTGGCGCTGATTTACGCCTGGCTTGGCAATATCGGCGCGGAATATTTCATGTCCTCCGGCGTCGGCATCGGCAGCCTGATGATCAATGCCCAGCAGCTGCTGGATATGCCCACCATTCTCTGCGGCATGGTGCTGGTCGGTATTACCGGCGCGGCGCTGGATAAAGCCGGACGTTTACTGGAAATGCGCGCCACCCGCTGGCGTCAACAGGAGCAGCTATGACCTCTTCAACCCTGGTCTCTTTTCGCCACGTGCGTAAATCCTGGCAACAGGTGACGGCGCTACAGAATTTCAGCCTGGATATCGCCGCCGGTGAACTGGTGGCGCTGGTGGGCAGCAGCGGCTGCGGTAAATCGACGCTGCTGCGGATGCTGGTAGGCCTTGAATCAGCGACCCAGGGCGATATTTGCATTAACGGCGAGCCGGTCACCGGCGTGGGCAAAGAGCGCGGCATTGTGTTTCAGGAGCCGCGCCTGTTTCCCTGGCTTAACGTGCTCGACAACGTGATGCTCGGCCTGGCGGATGAAAAGCTCAGCCGGGCGGCGAAGCGCCAGCGGGCGCTGGAAATGCTGGAGCGCGTGCAGCTCAGCGAATTCGTCAACGCGCTGCCCTCGCAGCTCTCCGGCGGCATGGCCCAGCGGGTGGCTATTGCCCGCGGCCTGGTGGCCCGTCCGCAGATCCTGATGCTCGACGAGCCTTTCGGCGCGCTGGATGCCCTGACGCGCCACACCCTGCAGCAGGAACTTTTACAGATCCACCAGCGCGCGGGAACCACCACGCTGCTGGTGACGCACGATGTGGAAGAAGCCGTCGCCCTGGCCGATCGCGTCGTCGTGCTTTCGCCGCGTCCGGGGCGGATACGGGAAGTGGTAAGCCTGGCGCTGCCCCATCCGCGCCAGCGCGATGATGCCGCGTTTACCGCCGCCTGCCGCCAGATTCGCAACCTGATTACTTCTGCCTGATTCTATTATTTAAGGAGCAACATATGGGACATCCTTCCGTCTACCCGACCGGCGCCACCCTCTACGATCCGCAGCGCGCCTGGAGCGGCTATACCCTTTTCCAGGCCACCGAACACGGCGCGGTGCTGGTGGACATGAACGGCCGCGTGGTGCGCGAATGGCCTGAACTGCACGGGTTTCCCAATAAAATCCTGCCCGGCGGCGCAATCCTTGGCCACAGCGGCGAGCGCGACCCGCGCTACGGCATGCAGGATATGCTCGATCTGATCCAGGTGGACTGGGAAGGCAACGTCACCTGGAAATTCGACCGCTACGAGCAGGTGAGCGATCCCGGCAACGCCACGCGCTGGATGGCGCGCGCGCATCACGACTATCAGCGGGCGGGCAACCCGGTGGGCTATTACGCGCCGGGGCTGGAGCCGCAGGTGGATGGCGGCAATACCCTGATCCTCGCCCACACCAATCTGGTGAATGAAGCGATCTCCGACAAGCTGCTGCTGGACGACACCATTATCGAAGTCGACTGGCAGGGTAACGTGGTGTGGGAGTGGCGCTGCAGCGACCATTTTCACGAGCTGGGCTTCGACGATGCGGCGCGCACCGCGCTCTACAACAACCCGAATATGCGCGCCAGCGGCGGCGGAATGGGCGACTGGATGCATATCAACTCGATGTCGGCGCTGGGGCCGAATAAGTGGTACGACGCCGGCGATACGCGTTTTCATCCCGACAACATTATCTGGGACGCCCGCGAATCCAACATTATTGCCATTATCGACAAACAGAGCGGCAAGATCGTCTGGCAGCTGGGCCCGGACTACAGCAAACCGGAGCTGAAGCACATCGGCTGGATCATCGGCCAGCACCATGCGCATATGATTCCGCAGGGGCTGCCGGGCGCGGGCAATATCCTGATTTTCGATAACGGCGGCTGGGCCGGATACGGCGCGCCGAATCCGGCGTCGGCGGACGGGGTGAAAAACGCCTGGCGCGATTATTCACGGATCCTGGAGATCAACCCGCTGACCCTCGATATCGAATGGCGCTACTCGCCCTATGAAGCGGATCTGCCGCAGCCAACCGATTCGTACCGCTTTTACAGTCCCTACATCAGCAATATGCAGCGCCTGGAAAACGGCAATACCCTGATTAACGAAGGATCGAACGGGCGCATTTTCGAAGTGACCCGCGACCACGAAATTGTCTGGGAATATATTTCGCCGTTCTGGGGCAAGACCCTGAACAACAATATGGTCTATCGCGCCTACCGCATTCCCTACGGCTGGATCCCGCAGCTGGCGCAGCCGCAGGAGACGCCGATTGCGGCGGTGGACGTGCGTACTCTGCGCCAGCCCGGCGCGGCGGCGGCGGCCGGTCCGGCGCAGAGCGTGGTGCGGGTGGCGGGCGTACAGCCGTACAGTAAAAGCGCTGATGCGCTGTGCGTGGCGACCGATAACGATACCCTGCGCCGCAGTCCGAAGCTGTTCCGCGTCGCGGAAAGCGCGTTCACGCCGATAAGCGCGGCGGGCGAGCTGGAGAGCGAACGGCCCGTGCTGCTGTTCGTCGGCGCGGAACGCTGCGTGCACTGCCGCAAGCTCTGGCAGCTGCTGGCGCATGAAAAGCTCAGCCCGCGGCTTGCTCAGCTGGATACGCGCTATCTGGATGCCGACCGGCATCAGGATCTGGCGAGCGACCTCGGCGTGCGCGGCCTGCCGACGCTGCTGCTGATTAAACCGGGGCAGCCAGCATCGCGCGCGCCGGCGCAGCTCTCGGTGGACACGCTGCTCGACTGGCTGCATCGCGCAGCCGGGTAATCCGCGACTACGGCGGGCTGGCGTGTGCCGGTCCGCCGTTTATCTGGCGGATAAACGCCATCGGCGAATAGCCCATCGCTTTGCGGAACATCGCGGTAAAGGCGGCCGGATACTCATAGCCCAGACTGAGCGCGACTTCGGTAACCGAACGCCCCTCACGCAGCGCCGTCATGGCGTACATCAGGCATGCCTGCTGGCGCCAGTCGCAAAACGCCATCCCGGTCTCCCGGCGAAACAGACGATTAAACGTGCGTACGCTTTTACTCAGTTTTTGCGCCCACTGCTGCGGCGTACTGCGGATGCTCGGCTGGCGCTGAAAATCGCCGCATAGCGCCGCGAGGTGGCTGTTCTGCGGAAGCGGCGTAAACATCGGCAGCGGCGCGGCGGCGCGCAGTTCATGGAGCAGCAGCGCAATCAGGGCGGCATCGCGCCCGCTCTCGTCATACAGCAGCGGTAGCTGACAGGCGGCCAGCAGCAGCTGATGGGTCAGCGGAGAAACCTGTAAGACTTCGCAGCGTTCGCTTTCCCGCGGGGCGTCCCGCGCGTCAATATACAGGCTGTGGGTGCTGACGCCGGGCATCCAGACGCGATGCGGTTTCGTCGCCGGGATCCAGACCCCGCTGAACGGCGGCACCAGCCACTGGCCGTCGTCCGTTTCGACCTTCATTAATCCGTGCATGGCGTACAGAAACTGCGCCCGGCGGTGGCTATGTCGCTCCAGAAGCGTGTTGGGCGGATAGTCGCTGCCCAGCGCCAGCACCCGGCGAGGAAGATGGTCGACGTCATTAATCGCAACGTTGCGCATGAAGATAGCCCTGGCTGAAATTCGTAATAGATTGGCTTTAAAGCGTAAGCCGGCCACGGCGTTATTCTATATCGTTACCTCCTTTTGTGGAGGAGTGCGAATGAGCGACTGGCTTTTTCTGTGCGGCATACTATCGGGCGTGACCACCTGGCTCTTTGGCTTCGGCGGCGGTTTCGTTACCGTCCCGCTGCTCTATTTCCTGGTGACCGGCGCGTGGGGCGCGCAAAGCGTCGTCGGGCAACAGGCGATGCACATCGCCGTCGCCACCTCGGCGCTGGTCATGCTTTGCTCCGCGCTGCTGGCGAGCTGGCGACACGCGCGTACCGGTACCCTCCGCTGGCGCCGCTTATGGGCCATGCTCATCGGCATTGCCGTTGGCGGAACGGCGGGCGCGCTGCTGGCGCTTGAGGCGAGCGGGGCGTGGATCCGCTGGCTGTTCGTTATCTACCTGCTGGCAACCGTTGCCGATTGCTACCTTCGCGCCGGATTTATGACCCCGCCATCCCGCGGGGTGATACCGACGGTGCCGCATGAGCTAACGGTAGGGGGGATCATTGGCCTGATCGCCTCTTTTCTCGGCGTGGGTGGAAGCGTGATGACCGTCCCTCTGATGCGCCGTCGCGGTGTGCTGATGGCTGAAGCTGCAGGGATGGCCAACGTATTGACGCTGCCGCTGGCGGCAACGGCGACGCTAACCTGGCTGTTGATGGCCTGGCTGTCGCCGGTGGCGTTACCGAATGGGTTTGTCGGCAATATCTGGCTGTCGGCGGCGGCGCAGCTGGTGGCGGGAAGCTGGCTGGGGTTAAAAATCGCCTCCCGCTGGCTGGCGCGTTTACCGGACCGCTGGCATGTGCGAATTTATCCGCTATTGCTGATTGCCGTGCTGCTGGTGATGAGCGTGTGGGGATAATGAGGGACGCGGCGCTGCGCATCCATCCGAGAGTAGCCCGGGTCATTCTGCTGTCATTTTTCTTGCGCATGCTCTCGCCAGACGCCGTGGCCGATAAAGGAAAATAAACGATGGGTAAAACGCTGACCATTTTCGATCTGGATAATACGTTAATTAAGGGCGACAGCAGTACGCTGTGGAGCCGCTTTATGGTGCGCGAAGGCTGGGTAAACGATCCCGATTACCTGGCGCGGGAAACGAGGCTGATGGACGACTACGATCGCGGCGAAATGAATATCGCCGATTATGTGGCTCTGATTCAGGCGCCGCTGATTGGCGTCGCAAAGCGGGAGGTGGACGCGCTGCTGGCGCGCTGCGTGCGCGACGAGATTATGCCGCGCGTGTATCCCCAGGCGTGGGATCTGATTCGGACTTTACAGGCTAAAGGCGAGCAGATGCTGGTGATCTCGGCCTCGGTCAGCCTGCTGGTGCAGGCGGTGGCGGCGCAGCTGGGTATCGAACAGGCGCTGGGGATTGACGTTGAGATGGCCGACGGCGGCTATTGCGGCGTGATTGCCGGTACGCCGAGCTATCAGCAGGGGAAGGTGGTGCGCCTGGCGCAGTGGCAACAGGCGCATCCTGAATACTCGGGGGAGGTGACCTTCTACACCGACTCGATCAACGACCTGCCGCTGTGCCTGCATGCCGACCGCGTACGGCTGGTCAATCCGTGCCCGCAGTTGGCGGCGGCGAACGCGCAGCACCAGTGGCCGGTGCTGGCGTGGCGGCTGTGATTTTTCCCCCGGGTCGCGGCGTAAACGCCTTACCCGGGCTACTTTTCGTGCCGTTTGGGTAGCCCGGACAGGTGCGCAGCACCGCCTCCGGGAAAAAACTAATCAGCTTTAAACAGCGGCACCGCGCTGCCGCCGATATAGCGGCGGCGCAGCCAGGCGGACAGCGTATCCATCGCCATCACCACCGCCACCAGCAGCAGGGTAATAAACATCACTACGTCCCAGTTCCACAGACGCATATTTTCCGCATAAATCAGGCCAATGCCTCCCGCGCCGACAAAGCCGAGCACCGCGGCGGAACGGGTATTCGATTCAATCTGATACAGGCTCAGCGCCAGGAACGTCGGGAAAGACTGGGTAAAAATGCTGAAACGGTGCTTCTGCAAACCGTTCGCCCCCACCGCCGTCAGGCCGCGTCCCGGCGAGCGGTCAACCGCCTCGTGTCCCTCTGCGTACAGTCGGCCCAGCAGCCCGGTATCCTGCATAATTATCGCCAGCACCCCGGCCAGCGGCCCGAGCCCCACGGCGCGGACAAAAATCAGCCCCCAGATAGCCATATCGATACCGCGCAGCACGTCGAACAACCGGCGCATCAGCAGGGCGATCGTTCCCGGAATCACGCCGCGCATAATATTCCGCGCCGCCAGAAACGAGAGCAGCAGGGCGATGACCGTCGCGGTAAGCGTCCCGGCGAAAACAATCGCCAGGGTAATGGCGATTTGCGTGAAGTAATAGCGAAACGGCCAGTTGAAAAAGTCGTGCCAGACGAACATCCGTAGCAGATAGCGGCTGATTTGCTGCAGCCCCGTGGCGAGCTGCTCGCCGCTGATGCCGAACTGCATAAAGAACCAGACATAGTAGAGGGCGCTGGCCAGCGTCAGCAGGCCGACGTAGCGCAGATAGCGCCCCTGGGCCTGGTATAAATGCCGATGCTGGCGACGGCTGGCGGCGATATCCGGTTGATTTTGCCACTGACTCATTTTTTCCCCTCCAGAACCCACTGCCGCAGGCGGCCGGATAGCATATCCAGCAGCGATACCACGATAATAATCAACAGCAGCGTGATGCTGACCTGATCGTACCGGTCCAGTTTGATATTGGTCATCAGCTCCTGGCCGATGCCGCCCGCGCCCACCAGCCCGAGGATCGTTGAGGAGCGGAAGTTAATTTCGAGGCGCATAAAGCCGTAGGAGAGAAAGATGGGTTTCACCTGCGGCCACAGGGCAAAGCGGATACGCTGCAGATGCGACGCGCCGCAGGCGGCCAGGCCGCGTACCGGTTTATCCTGGGCGCTCTCTACCGCTTCATAGAACAGCTTGGTCAGGCTGCCGATGGTGTGGAGCATTAATGCCAGAAAGCCGGGGATCGCCCCGATACCAAAAGCCATCACGAAGATCACCGCCCACGCCAGCTCCGGCATGGTGCGCAGAAAAGCCACCAGCACGCGGACGGCAAAACGCAGCGGGGCAGGGGACCATGCGTTGTTGGCCGCAACGAACGCCAGCAGGGTGGCAATCGCCACCGCCACCAGCGTGGACGCCAGCGCCAGCTGCAGCGTTTCCCAGATAAGCGGCAGCTGAATGGGCAGACGATAGCCCCAGTAAGCCAGAGAGCCTTTAGTGTGCGAATCGGCAAACAGGTCGGCGACGTGCAGCGTCGGCAGCGTCTCAAACATGTAATCGAGAAAATTGGGCAGCGAGTGCCAGATAGTAAAGAGATTAAACTCGGCCATACTGCCGGCGGCAAAATAGAGCGCCAGCAGCAGCAGGGACCAGCTAAAGGTGTCGCGCTTTTGCCGCGAGCGGACCTGCTGGTAATAGCGTTCGAATTCGGTATGGGTATTATTCATGCGTCGCTGTGTCTTCAACGAGTCGCCGCCGCCCGCGAGACTGGCCGGGCGACGGCGTCAGGGCGGGATTAACGCGCGGTAACCAGTTCGCGTTTCATATCAATGATCTGCTGGAAATCGGCTACGCTGCCCGGGCCGATATGCTGCGTACCGCCCATCGCTTTGATAAAGCAGGCGTGATCGTCGGTATCCAGTTTTTTAATCGCGGTGACGACTTTGGCCTTAAAGTCAGCAGGCAGGGAATTGCTGACCAGGATTGGGCCGTTCGGGATCAGCGGCGATTGCCATATAATGCGGATTTGCTTCATCAAATCCGGGTGATCCATGCGAATCAGTCGGTTGAAGGCGCCGACGCTGTAGCCGCTATTATAATCACCCACCATCGAGGTCCAGGTCACCGCGCCGGCAAACTGACCGTTCAGCACGCCCAGAATATCCTGCTCGTGGCCGCCGGAGAAGGTCACGCTGGAGAAGAAGTTATTATATTTATTATCCGACGTGCCGCCGAACTGCTGTTTAAAGGCGTGGTTGGGAATTAAAAAGCCGGAAGTGGAGTCCGGATCGGCGAAGCCAAACGCTTTGCCTTTCAGATCTTCTAACTTTTTATACGGACTGTCGGCTTTGACAATCACCACCGAGTGATAGCCGCGGGACTGATCTTTATCATCTACGGCAATCCCGACAATATCGACGGCTTTAGGGTTGTTAATATAAACGGAAGCGTATGATGACGGCGACATACTTAAGACCACGTCAACTTTTCCGCCCAGCAATCCCTGAATCACGCCGGAATAGTCGGAAGAGTTACGTAATTTTGTATCGACCTTCAGCTCCTTATCAAGAAACTGTTTAACGCACTGGTTATCACCAATTTGTTGGGTTGCGTTCTGACCGCCAAGGATGCCAAGATTTAATTCCTTCGGCTGTTCAGCAGCGCTTGCCTGCCACGCCATCATAATGCCTGCAACCGCTGCGGATAAACGAACTGCGCCAGTGATGTACTTTTTCATTATTTTGCCCGTGTGAGTGAAATTTAATGCAATTGGCTAATTTCATCGCCGTACAGCCGATGCAGAATATCCTGATTCAGCTGCGTGGGATGATCGTCAAAAATAATCTTGCCCTTGGCTACACCGATGACCCGCGTGCAATATTCACGCACCAGCTCCACCGAATGCAGGTTTACCATCACGCTGATACCCTGTTCGCTAATTTCGCGAAGGACATTCATAATCCGCTGCGTATTTTTCGGGTCGAGAGAAGCGACCGGTTCATCGGCCAGCAAAATACCCGGGTTTTGCATCAGCGCCCGGCAAATCGCCACGCGCTGCATCTGCCCGCCGGAGAGGTTTTCCGCCCGCTGTAGCGCATGCGGCAGCATATTCATCCATTCCAGCAGGGAGATGGCGCGGGCGCGGTCCGCGTCGGGGAAAACTTTGAATAATGATTTCAGGGTGGAGGTCTGGCTCAGGCGACCCAGCAGCACGTTGGTCAAAACGTCGAGACGCGGGACCAGGCAGAAATCCTGAAAGATCATGCCGCACTGGCTGCGCCAGGCGTTTAGCGCGCGGCCCGACAGCTTTGATACGTCCTGCGGCGTACCCACTTCCGGATAGCTGAGGATCTCGCCGCCGCTGGAGCTGTGGGTACCGTTCAGTACGTGCAGAAGCGTTGACTTTCCGGCGCCGGAGCGGCCAATGACGCCAACCAGCTCGCCCGCATGAAGATCGAAACTGATGCCGTCCAGTACGGTTTGCTGCGCGCTGTAGGATTTGCTCAGGTTGCGTACGCTCAGGACCTTACGCTGCCTGTCGATAAAGGGCGGCGTAAACGGTTGATAATCGGTTTCTGCCACCGCAGCCAGGGAACTGTTCATAAATGCGTCCAGGTTCGTCAGTAAACTGGGCACTATTAATGGTGTTTTATATGACTGCCGGATGACAGTAAGGCGAACAAATAGTGAACGGATGCGAAAGCTGGCCTATTTGTTGGAAAAAAAGTTCGTCATAGATCACACTTTTGCATCAGCAATCGGGCATCTGAGAATACTCTGCCTACCTTTAATACGCGATAGCGCATGAGATTAATAATGATACGTATTTCATCTGATAAAGATGACGCGTTTTATGCGACATTAGCCGGGTAATGCTATCGCCGCGGGTACAACGGGACGACTCTGGACGCTCGTGCAATTCTTATATCTGAGTCGGTTTAACCGAGTAGATAATCTTCAGGTACTGGATTACGATTCGCGGCGGAAAATTTTTAGTCGGTGACTATCCCTTTTGTGCGGCGTGTAATTCCATTATTTACGCTAATTAATGAAATTAACCACTGATTTTGTGTTGTTTATTGGTTTTATGCTCTTATTTTTTGAATTTATTCGGTTTTTTCGCTTTTTTAAATAAAAGTGAGGTTAAGAATAGTCTTAACAACTAATGGCTAAGATCCTGGAACATATAATATTCACTTAAGAATCTACGCATATCCCACCAATAACCGTATGAAAACCAATGATTTTTGTGTTTAACTCAATATCCTTATTTTTATTCTTCTGACTTAAATTGACCTGGTCGGTAATTAGCCCTTTGCGCACTTATTGACACACATGGAGAAAAATCCTAAATTTGGTAACACAAGAAACAAGCAAGTCATTTAGTGCTCTTTATCTCTAGCAATACTATTTTGAATTTTGATTGAATATATTAAAGAGGGAATTTGCTGACTTAGACTTTGCAGGCCTGGGCTATCAGCAGTGTTGTGATACGTTCAAGATTTCCAGGACTATGGGGTTTAACTTTATATGGATTATAAATATTCTTTGGACCAGTGCATCTGGCCAGCGCATGACAGCTATTTTTTAAAAGGACTCGCTGAGCTAATTATTGATATTGATGACCTGATTTACCTGTCGCTTGAAAAGGTACGCCGGGAGTTTGTATTTATTAATCTTAGCGCCAGTTCGCTGAATTATTTTATCCGCCGCGATAGCGAGTGGCTGGCTGAAATGAAAGGCAAGCAAATTGTATTAATTGCCGCGAGGCGCTCGGAAGCGCTGGCCAACTACTGGTATTACAATGGTGCTATTCGTGGCGTGGTCTATGTGGACTTAGCCAAGGATATTCGTCAGGAGCTGGCATACGTTATCAACGGCCGTTTTCTACGTAAAGATATAAAGAAAGACAAAATTACCAACAGGGAAATGCAAATAATTCGGATGACGGCACAGGGAATGCACCCGAAATCTATTGCCAAGATTGAAAATTGTAGTGTGAAAACGGTTTATACCCATCGGCGAAATGCCGAGGCAAAACTGTATTCAAAGATATATAAGTTAGCGCTGTAATTAGTAATAAACGTTGTTTTTAAAATTGTGCACCAGGTCGTAACACCCAAAATAATTTGCGTCGCAGATAATAATGATGCGGCCTGAACTATGGCGGGAATGCACACAGACGTGGGACATCAGGTCCCTTAATAAACTCAGGATGAAAAAGCTATGAAAAAAAAGGTTCTTGCAATTGCTCTGGTAACCGCGTTTGCCGGTATGGGTGTCGCTCAGGCAGCTGACGTTACTGCTCAGGCAGTCGCTACCTGGTCCGCAACCGCCAAAAAAGACACTACCAGCAAGCTGGTGGTGACTCCGCTGGGCAGCCTGGCTTTCCAGTATGCCGAAGGGATTAAAGGCTTTAACTCACAGAAAGGCCTGTTTGATGTGGCTATCGAAGGCGACGCCACCGCGACCGCATTCAAACTGACCTCTCGTCTGATCACCAACACCCTGACTCAGCTGGATACCTCTGGTTCCACCCTGAGCGTGGGCGTTGACTACAACGGCGCTGCGGTCGAAAAAACGGCTGACACCACCATGATCGACACCGCGGCGGGCATCCTGGGCGGCAACCTCAGCGCGCTGTCTAACGGCTATAACGTCGCGGGTCGTACTACCGCTCAGGACGGCTTCACGTTCTCCATCATCAGCGGCACCACCGATGGCACAGCTGCTGTTACTGACTACAGCTCCCTGCCGGAAGGTATCTGGAGCGGTGACGTCAGCGTACAGTTCGACGCGACCTGGACCAGCTGATCCTCTCGTAGCACCAGGCAGGGGGGCTCCCCCTGCCTTATTTCACGGATTGAATTCATATGAAAAAACACATTCTGGCCATCGGCCTGTTGCTCAGCACAATGACGCCAGCCCTGGCGCTGGATGTGGGCGATATCTCTTCATTTATGAACAGCGGCAGCAGCACGCTGAGCAAAGAGATCAAGAACACGACCGACAGCGGTCGCTTAATTAACATCCATATGGAACGCCTCTCTTCGCCGCTGGACGGTGGCAAGGTGATCCCGATGGATAAGCAGGACGAGATTTTACTGACCCCCGCCAGTCTGCTGCTGCCCGCGAAGGCCAGCGACGTGATCCGCTTTTTCTACAAAGGCCCGGCGGACGATAAAGAACGCTATTACCGCATTGTCTGGTTCGATCAGGCGCTCAGCGATGCCCAGCGCAATGGCTCGACCCGCAGCGCGGTAGCGACGGCCTCGGCGCGGATCGGCACCATCCTGGTGGTCGCGCCAAGAAAAGCCAATTTCCGCTATCAGTACGCCAACGGCACGCTGGTCAATACCGGTAACGCGACGTTGCGCATTCTTGCCTACGGCCCGTGTCTGAAGCCGGCTGACGGTAAAGAGTGCAAGGAAAATTATTTCCTGATGCCGGGAAAAGAACGGCGCTTCACGCGCGTGAATGTGGCGGATAAAAAAGGACGGGTCGCGCTCTGGCAGGGCGAGCAGTTTGTTCCCGTGAAATAGACATTTCTTCTGACGGATCAACATTATGGCTCTACCAGGGAACGCTCCAGGATTAAAAACACTCCTTGCCTCCGGCATGGTCATTTTGCTGGTTCCGTTTAGCGTCACTGCCGCCACCGACAAAGTACAGCAAATCGGCGGCGTGATTATCCCTCAGGCCTTCAGCCAGGCGCTGCAGGACGGAATGAGCATCCCACTGTTTATTCATCTTGAAGGCAGCACCGGTACCCAGGACGATCAGCGGATCGGCAATGCCTTTATCTGGCTGGATAATGGCGTTCTGCGCGTTCGGCAGATTCAGCTGGAAGAAAACGATAATAACGCCACCGTCAGCGAGCAGACCCGCAAACAGCTGACCGCGCTGGCCAATGAAGCTTTCAGCAAAGATCTTAACATTAGCCTGACGGATGACGCCCGGCTACAGCTCAGCCTGCGCCAGCTGCTTCTGCAGCTGGTGGTAAAAAAAGAGGCGCTGGGTACGGTGCTGCGCTCGCGCAGCGAAGATATCGGTCAGTCCAGCGTCAACACCCTTAGCAGCACCCTGAACTATAACCTCGGGGTCTATAACAACCAGATGCGCAACGGCGGAAATAATACCTCCAGCTATCTGTCGCTGAACAACGTTACCGCGCTGCGCGAGCACCACGTGGTGCTGGACGGCTCGCTTTACGGTATTGGCTCCGGCAATCAGGACAGCGACGTCTATAAAGCGATGTATGAACGCGACTTTGCCGGTCACCGCTTTGCGGGCGGGATGCTGGATACCTGGAATTTACAGTCCCTTGGCCCGATGACCGCCGTTTCGGCAGGGAAGATCTACGGCGCTTCCTGGGGCAACCAGGCCAGTTCGACGGTGTTCGATAACACCCAGTCGGCCACGCCGGTGGTCGCCTTTTTACCCGCCGCCGGGGAAGTCCATCTGACCCGCGACGGACGCCTGATGAGCGTGCAGAACTTTGCCATGGGTAACCATGAAGTCGACACCCGCGGCCTGCCGTACGGGATTTATGATGTCGATGTTGAAGTGATTGTGAACGGCCGGGTCGTCAGCAAACGCACCCAGCGGGTCAATAAATTGTTCAGCCGCGGACGCGGCGCCGGCGCGCCGCTGGCCTGGCAATTCTGGGGCGGCAGCTTCCATATGGATCGCTGGTCCGAAAGCGGTAAAAAAACGCTTCCGGCAAAAGATAGCTGGCTGGCGGGGGCCTCGGCCTCCGGGTCGTTCAGTACCTTAAGCTGGGCGGCCACCGGCTACGGCTATGATAACAACGCCGTCGCCGAGACGCGCCTGACCCTGCCGATCACCGAGTCCATTAACGTGAACCTGCAGAATATGCTGGCCAGCGACAGCTCCTGGAGCAGCATCGGCAGCATCAGCGCCACGCTGCCCGGCGGCTTTAGTTCGGTGTGGGTCAACCAGGAAAAAACGCAGATTGGCGACCGGATACGGCGCAGTAATGCCGACAACCGGGCCATCGGCGGCACGCTGAACCTCAATTCACTCTGGTCAAAGCTGGGTACCTTCAGCATCAGCTATAACGACGACCGCCGCTATAACAGCCATTACTACACGGCGGATTACTACCAGACGCTTTACACCGGCTCATGGGGATCGCTGGGCCTGCGCGCGGGCGTACAGCGCTTTAATAACGGCGACAGCAGCGCCAGCACCGGGAAATATATTGCGCTCGATTTCTCGCTGCCGCTCGGCAACTGGTTCAGCGCCGGGATGACGCACCAGAACGGTTACACCATGGCCAACCTGTCGGCGCGTAAACAGTTTGATGAAGGCAGTATTCGCACCATCGGCGCGAACGTTTCGCGCGCCATTTCCGGCGATACCGGCGATGACAAAACCCTCAGCGGCGGCGCGTATGCTCAGTTTGATACCCGCTACTCCACCGGCACGCTGAATGTGAACAGCGGCGTGGATGGCTATGTGAACACCAACCTGACCGCCAACGGCAGCGTGGGCTGGCAGGGGAAAAATATCGCCGCCAGCGGCCGCACCGACGGCAACGCCGGGGTGATTTTCAAAACCGGCCTTGAGGATGACGGCAAGCTCAGCGCCAAGGTTAACGGCCGTATTGTGCAGCTCTCCGGCAACCGTAATTACCTGCCGCTGTCGCCGTACAGCCGTTATGAAGTGGAGCTGCAGAACAGTAAAAACTCGCTCGATAGCTACGATATCGTGACCGGGCGTAAGAGCCAGTTGACCCTTTATCCGGGCAACGTGGCGGTGATTGAGCCGGAAGTGAAGCAGATGGTGACGGTCTCCGGGCGTATCCGCGCGGAAGACGGCACGCTGCTGGCTAACGCGCGGATTAATAACCATATCGGTCGTACCCGCACCGATGAGAACGGTGAGTTTGTGATGGACGTGGATAAAAAATATCCCACCATCGATTTCAGTTACGGTAAAAACCAGAGCTGCGAAGTGGCGCTGGAGCTGAGCCAGGCGCGCGGCGCGGTGTGGGTGGGCGATGTGGTCTGTAGCGGCCTCTCCACCTATGCCCGCACGCAGCAGACAGGAGAAGGTAATGAAAGCTAAATGGCTGGCATGTTTAGTGATGTTCACGGCGGCGCTGTGCGTGACGCGGGTCAACGCCGCGGTCACCAAAACCACCTGGCCGGATGCGGCGGCCATGCAGTTTGTTTTCGTGGAAAACAACTCGGACGATAACTTCTTTGTCACCCCGGGCGGCGCGCTGGACCCGCGAATGACCGGGGCTAACCGCTGGACCGGGCTGAAATATAACGGCTCGGGCACCATTTATCAGCAGAGCCTGGGCTATATCGACAATGGCTATAACACCGGTCTGTACGCCAACTGGTTCTTCGATATGTGGCTGGATAACTCTCCCGCATCTCATCCGTTACAGGGGCTGCGCTGTATCAACTGGTATGCGGGCTGCGATATGGCCACCAGCCTGATTCTGCCGCAAACCAGCGATGCCAGCGGCTTCTACGGCGCGACGGTGACCTCCGGCGGACAAAAGTGGATGCACGGCATGATGTCCGACGCTTTCTACCAGTATCTGCAGCAGATGTCGGTGGGCAGCAGCTTCTCGATGACCATCAACTCCTGCATGACGTCGGTGAGCTACGACGCCAGCAGCGGCGCGCGCTGTAAAGATCAGGCTTCAGGTTACTGGTACGTGCGCAAAGTCACCCATACTAAAGCGGCAAACCTGAAGCTGATTAACACCCATGCGCTGGCGGAAGTCTTTATCAACAGCGACGGGGTCCCGACGCTGGGCGAGGGGAACGCCGACTGCCGCACCCAGACTATCGGCTCCCGTTCCGGTCTGAGCTGCAAAATGGTGAACTATAATTTGCAGCACAATGGCCTGAGTAATACCTCAATTCATATTTTTCCGGCAATCAGCAACTCGGCGCTGGCTTCCGCGGTCGGAAGTTATGATATGCAGTTCAGCCTGGATGGGAATTCATGGAAGCCGGTGAGCGGCATCTCCCAGTACTATACGTTTAATGAGATGAAATCATCTGACTCGGTTTACGTATTTTTCTCGAGCAACTTTTTTAAGCAGATGGTCACGCTGGGCATCAGCGACGTGAACACCAAAGACCTGTTTAATTTCCGTTTCTATAACACCACCTCGCCGGAGTCAGGCTGGTACGAGTTTTCGACCTCCAACACGCTGATTATTAAACCGCGCGACTTCAGCATCAGCATTATTTCCGATGAGTACATTTCGGCGCCGACGCGCGAAGGCTACGTGGGCAGCGGCGAGCCGTCGCTGGACTTTGGCTATATTGTCACCACCAGCGGCAAAACCGCCGCCGATGAAGTGCTCATTAAAGTGACCGGGCCAACGCAGGCGATCGGCGGACGTTCATACTGTATTTTTAGTTCACCTGACGGCACGTCGAGAGTACCGTTCCCGGCGACGCTGGCGTTTACCACCCAGACCGGGACCATCAAAACCTACGATGCCGGATGCGATGATACCTGGCGCGATATGACCGACGCCCTGTGGTTAACCACGCCGTGGACGGATATTTCCGGCGACGTCGGTCAGATGGACAAAACGACGGTAACGTTTTCCATTCCGATGGATAACCCGATATCGCTGCGCACGGTGGAAGATAACGGCTGGTTTGGTGAAGTGAGTGCTTCAGGAGAAATTCATGTTCAGGCGACGTGGCGTAACATTAACTAATTTGCTGCGGATGCTTATCTGCCTGCTGTCGCTCGGCTTCGCGACCGCGGCGCAGGCCATCTCGGTGGGTAATTTAACTTTCTCGCTGGCGGCGGAAGATAACTTCGCGTCTAAACGGGTAATTAATAACAATAAAAGCGCCCGGTTGTATCGGGTTTCTATTGTCGCTATCGACCGCCCCGGCGGCAAAGAGGTGCGTTCTCGCCCGGCGGACGGCGAGCTGCTGTTTGCCCCGCGTCAGCTTACCCTGCAGGCGGGGGAGAGCGAGTATTTTAAGTTTTATTACCACGGCCCGAAAGATGACCGTGAGCGCTATTACCGGGTCTCCTTTCGTGAAATACCCACCCGCAATTACGCGATGCGTAATAAAAGCGGTACCGAGGTGAGTATGGATCCGGTGGTGGTGATGGACACGATTCTGGTTGTGCGCCCGCGCGAGGTACGGTTCAAGTGGGCCTACGATCGGGCGGCGGGCACCGTCAGCAATACCGGGAATACCTGGTTTAAGCTGCTGATCAAGCCCGGGTGCGATACGACGGAAGAGGAAGGGGATGCATGGTATTTACGGCCCGGGGATGTTGTTCGCCAGGCCTCGCTGCGCCAACCGGGGAACCACTACATCATCTATAACGATAAATTTATAAAAATGACCAAAGACTGCCCGGTGAACTAACCGGGCAGCTTTTTTCGCGCTTCGTCGCTAAACCGTACGCCCGGCATAGCGGCGGTTCGCCAGCAGGTTCAGGCCGCAGCACAGCAGATAATAAACCGCGCCGGTAAAGACAAATATCGCCAGCGGGTAAATCTGCACCCGATTATTGACCTGCCCGGCGACGGTGGTCAGTTCCGGCACGTTGACGATAAACGCCAGCGACGTGTCTTTGAGCAGCCCGATAAATATCCCTACCAGCGAGGGCTGAACGTTGCGCAGAGCCTGCGGCAGCAGAATAAGGCGCAGCGTCTGTCCGGGGGCAAAACCCTGGGTCAGCGCCGCTTCGTACTGCCCGCGGGGCAGCGATTGCAGGCCCGCCAGCACCGAGTGCATCACCGACGCGGCGGTAAACCACGCCAGCGCCACCGTGACGGTGACCGCGCCCGGCAGGTCGCTGCCGGTGAGCATGGGGAGCAGATACCACAGCCAGAAAATGACGAAGATCAGCGGGATACCGCGAATAATCTCCGCCCACAGGAAGAGCAGCCGCCGCACGATCCCGTCGTAGCGCCAGGCGATGGCCGCCAGCAGCACGCCCCCCGGCAGCGCCAGCGCGGCGGCGCCGATAGCCATCAGCAGCGTCAGCACCACGCCGCCGGGAATACCGTCCGCCAGCCGTCCCCACAGCAGATAATCGAGGTTATCAACGATAACCGCCAGGTTAGCGTTCATAGCCGGCTCTCCTTTGCTGATCCCTTCCCGGACCGAGACGCGTCAGCGCCACGCCCATGAGCACTCCAAGCGCCAGATACAGCGCGGTGCCGACGGCAAACGCCTCCAGCGCATGCGCGTTGTAGCTCTCGATTTGCCGTACCTGATAGGTCAGTTCGGCGAAGCCGATACCGCTCGCCAGCGAGGAGAGCTTCATCAGGTTCAGATACTGGCCGATAATCGGCTGCCAGGCGTTAGCCAGCCCCTGCGGCAGCAGAATGTGGCGCAGCTCCTGCCACGGCGTAAACCCCTGCGACAGCGCCGCTTCCCGCTGGCCGTGGCTAACGGCGCGCAGCCCGGAGGCGATCTCTTCGATCAGAAACGCCGAAGTAAAGACCCCGAGTCCCCACATTGAGCAGAGAAACTCCGGCGTCAGCCACCAGACGTTGCCCGGCAGAATCGACCAGCTGTGGTCGTCGTTGATAAAATCTCGCGCCCCCAGCGGCAGCAGATTCCAGGCGGCAAAATACCAGAACAGCAGCTGGACCAGCAGCGGCGTATTGCGGAACAGTGAAACCCAGGCCGCCACCAGCCAGCGGCCGGGCCTGCCGCCCCCGAGACGCAGCGCCAGCAGCAGGACGGCCAGCACGGTCGCCAGAATCATCCCCGCGACGCTGACCCAGACGGTGGTGAGAAAACCGGAGATGATCCACTGCAGCGGCTGCCCGCTCAGCACGCCATGCCAGTCGAGATGTGGGATCACGCCTCACTCTCCTGGTGCAGCGGATCGAGCACCTTCTGCAGGAAACGGCGGGTGCGGGCGTGCTGCGGCCGGGCGAAAAACTCGGCCGGCGGCGCGACTTCGAGAATATCGCCGCCGTCGATAAACACCACCCGATCGGCAATCTCGCGGGCGAACTGCATCTCGTGGGTCACCACCACCATGGTGATCCCGCTGTGGGCGAGGGTTTTCATGACCTGCAGCACTTCGCCGATCATCTCCGGGTCCAGCGCCGACGTGGGTTCATCGAACAGAATGATCTGCGGCGAGGAGGCGAGGGCGCGGGCGATCGCCACCCGCTGCTGCTGACCGCCCGAGAGCTGGGCAGGCATCTGCCGGGCTTTATCCGCCAGGCCAACCTGGCTGAGCAGCGCCAGCGAGCGCTCGCGGGCGGCGCTTTTGCTCCAGCCGTGAACGCGTTCCAGCGCGAGGGTAATATTCTCCTGCGCCGTCAGGTGGGCGTAGAGATTAAACTGCTGAAAAACGAAGCCGACCCGGCTGCGCAGCTGGCGCAGGGCGCTGCCGGTAAGCTGGCGCGTCGGTTTGCCGTCGATCAGAATCTCGCCGCCGCTAAGGGATTCCAGCTGATTGATCAGGCGGATCAGGGTTGATTTGCCCGATCCCGAAGGGCCGAGGATCGCCACTACTTCGCCGGGTTCAACCTGTAAATTTACGCCGTTCAGCACCCGATGGTCGCCGTAGCTTTTGGCGACATCGCGAAACTCAATGCTGGCGCGCTGCAGATGCGAAAAATCCGCGGACGATGCCGCGGAGCGTGAAAATAGAGCCGATAACATCATCTTTCTCTGCTTATTTCGCTTCGATAGTAAAGGCGCGCGGCTGCGGGGTTTTGGTGCTCGGGCCAAACCAGACGTCGTAAATTTTGGCCGCTTCACCGGTTTTTTCCAGCTTGACCAGCTCGTCATTGACCGCTTTCAGCAGGGCCGGTTCGCCTTTCTTCACGCCGACGCCAATCTCTTCTTTGCTCAGCAGGTCGGGGATGATTTTGAAGTTTGCCTTGTCCGGCGCTTCCGCCAGCAGTCCGGCGAGGATGGTGCTGTCCTGGGTGATGGCCTGCACGTTGCCGTTGCGCAGGGCGGTCAGCGCCAGCGGAATATCGTCATAAGAGAGCACGCGCGACTGCGGGAAACGCTGATGCAGCGCCTGTTCGCCGGTGGTGCCTTTTACCGCGCCGATGCGCGCTTTGCTGTAATCATCGAGCTTATCCGGCGATTTTGCCGGGACGAGGAACTGCTGGCCGGTCACGAAGTAAGGCGTTGAGAAATCAATCACCTGGGCGCGTTCCGGGGTGATGGTGATATCGGCGACGATCAGGTCGGCCTTACCGGACTGCAGCAGCGGAATGCGGTTGGCCGGGTTGGTGGCGACCAGCTCCAGCTTGACGCCGAGCGATTTTGCCAGCGCTTCGGCGAAGTCCACGTCGTAGCCGACGATTTTATGCGTTTTCGGGTCTACCGAGCCGAACGGCGGGTTGGCGTCGAAGGTGGCGACTTTGACCACGCCGGCGGCTTTGATATCGGCTAATTGATCGGCCTGAGCCTGCGCGGCGAGCACCAGCATGCCCAGCGCCAGCGCGATTTTTGTTTTTGCAATGCGCATTGTTATTCCCCTGAATCCCTGTTTTGTTTTGTGTTTATCACGCTCCCACAAATCGCCCGTCGGCGGCAAAGAAGAAAAAGTTCTTATCTATAACGAAAAAGAACTTAGCAAAGTTGTGGATATTGTTTACCCGGCTCTGCGCTACCAAACTGGGGAGACATTCCGTCAGCTATTGGTATCTTTCTGAAACCACAAGACTCGCAGCGATGCCCTGGTGCCCGCTGAAATCGGCGAACCGGAGGTCGGAAGACAAGGGCTGGCCGCCAGGGATGGCGGCCAGAGGCGAATCGAGACAGTGATGTCGAGTTGAGCCGACCGCAGGCTGAGGACCGGGAGGTGAGCGCAGTGCGCAGCACCGATTTCTTTGCGGGACCGCGGGGATTGTAAAGGGGGAGACGGTTTTCTCCCCCCTTTACCCGTTCACGGGTAGCGGTGAGGCATTTTCTGCAGATTGCGAGTGAACGGAACCCTTACGCATAGAATTACAAATCAGGCTTCGGCAAACGCTGCGGGTCCTTCCCAGCCTGCGCTGCGCTTGGCTGGGCTACGGGGCCTCAGTCGTCTGGGGTCGTGTAGCCCGAATAAGACGTTTACGTCGCAATCCGGGAAAGGCCCCAATATGCATCCCACAGAATTACAAATCCGGAATTGATATTTCCTGCCCGCCGTCAACTGTGGTTGAAATAGACACAGGCAAAAATGCTTCCCGACGGAGGAGAAAAATGAAAGTGGCGCTGTGGCAACGCATAACGGGCTGGCTGGCTTCTTTATCTGGATCCGGCGGTGAAGCCGGTCAGCAGGATACCCAACGCATCATGGAGGCAATATTACCGGTCGCCAGTCTCTACGGAATTGAGCTCGGCAACGTTGAAACAAGGTGGTTTCGCCATGATAAAACATACTGAGCGGCGCAGGACGCGTGAAGCCTACTGGAACGAGGTGTGCTTTGTGTAGCGCGAGGCTGTTTGCGGTTGCGGCGACGCAGGAAGCGAAGCCGCAGCCCTGAACAGCTTTATCCCCCCAGATACATCCGTTTGATTTCCGGATTCGCCAGCACCTCCGGTGCCGGACCAGAGAGCATAATCTTCCCATTCTCCAGCACATAGGCGCGATCGGCGATGGTCAACGCCGCCGTGGCGTTCTGCTCTACCAGCAGCACGGTAATATTCTCTTCCCGCAGCTGCTTAATCGTCGCAAACAGCTCCCCGACAATTTTCGGCGCCAGGCCGAGGCTTGGCTCATCGAGCATCAGCAGTACCGGCTCGCTCATCAACGCTCTGGCGATCGCCAGCATCTGCTGCTCGCCGCCGCTCATGGTTCCCGCCATCTGGCTGCGCCGCTCTTTCAGCCGGGGAAACAGGCTGTACATGCGATCGCGCAGGCGGGTAAAGCCGGCGAGATTGTTGTAGGCCCCCATGCGCAGATTTTCTTCGATGGTCAGGTTGGTGAAGATGCGCCGTCCTTCTGGCACCAGCGCCAGCCCCTTACGCACAATCTGATGCGTCTGGCTGCGGGAAATATCCTCGTTGAGAAAATTGACCCGCCCCGTGGAACGCACCAGGTTGACGATCCCGTTGAGGGTGGAGGTTTTCCCGGCACCGTTGCTGCCGATAAGGGTCACAATCTCCCGGTCGTGAATATCAATGTCCACCCCTTTCAGCCCCTGAATCACGCCGTAAAACACTTTTAACTCGCGCGCGCTAAGCATAACGAACGTCCCCCAGGTAGGCGGAAATCACGTCCGGATCCTGAATGGCTTCGGACATCAGGCCGCTAAACAGCGGTTTGCCGTACTCCAGCACCATCACCCGCTCGCACAGCTTGTTGACGAACGGCATATCGTGCTCGATCAGCAGTACGCTGAGCTGATAGTCGTTACGCATGCGGAAGATCAGATCCGCCAGATCCTCCGTCTCTTTCGGGTTCATCCCGGCGGCGGGCTCGTCGAGCAGCAGCAATTTTGGCGACGTCGCCAGCGCGCGGGCGATCTCCACCTTGCGCTGGTTGCCGTAGCTGAGGTTGGTGGCCTGCACGTCGGCGAAATGGGCGATACCGATATCGTCCAGAATCGCCATCGCTTTGGCCTTTGCCGCCCGCTCGGCGGGGAAGTAGCGGCCAATATGCAGCGCCGCTTCCAGCAGCGAATAGCGGCTGGCGCTGTCGAGGCCGACCATCACGTTTTCTAATACCGTCATCGAGTTGAACAGGCGGATATTCTGAAAGGTGCGGGCGATCCCGGCGTTGACCACCCGGTTCGGCTTCAGCCCCTTCAGCGACTTTCCCGCCAGGGTCACGCTGCCGCTGGTCGGCTTATAGTTGGCGGTGATGACGTTGAACATCGTGGTTTTGCCCGCGCCGTTGGGGCCAATCAGGCCAAAAATTTCCGCCTCGTCGACGTGGAAACTGACGCTGTCGATGGCCCGCAGGCCGCCGAACTGCATGGTCACGTCCTGTACCTGTAAAATGACCTTATTTTGCGCCATAGCCGCGGCCCCTTTTGCCCACTTGCCAAATCTCTTTTTTGCCCAGCAGACCTTCGCGGGCGAACAGCATGATGATCAGCAGCAGCAGCGAGAACACCACCATCCGCAGGCCCGGATACGCGCCGAGATCGTGACCGAAGAACTGGAGCGGCTGGTCGAGAAAGCGCAGCCACTCGCCGCTGCCGACCACCAGTACGGTGCCGAGCAGCGCGCCGGTGGTGCTGCCCAGGCCGCCGAGCACGATAATAATCAGCAGCTGGAAGGTGAGCATAAAGTCGAACAGGCCCGGCGAGATGGTGGTCAGCAGCGAGGCCAGCAGGCCGCCGCCGATCCCTTCGAAGAAGGCGCTGGTGGCGAAGGCGCAGGTTTTAATGCGAAACGTGTTCACGCCCATGGCGATAGCGGCGTCTTCGTCGTCGCGCACCGCTTTCATCATTCGCCCGTACTTCGACCACACCAGCTGCAAAATCATCCCGGTCGCCAGCAGGGCGAACAGCCCGCACCAGAACAGGAGATGCGGCTGCTGCGGAATATCGTTGAGGCCAATGGCGCCGTTGGTGATCTGCGGATTGTTGATAGCGAGGATTTTAATGATAAAGCCGAAGCCGAGGGTCACAATCGCCAGGTAGTCGCCGCGCACGCGGAAGACCGGCAGGGCAAGGCAAACCGCCAGCGCCGCCGCGCACAGGCCGCTAATGAGCAGCGCGGGCAGGAACCCGGCGTGCAGCACGAGGATCCACGGGCTGGGGGCGGCCATCTCAAACATATCCAGCTTGCTGTCGCTGGGGAGGATCAGCAGGGCGGTGACGTAAGCGCCGACCGCCACAAAGCCGTTGGGCTCCAGCGACAGCTGGCCGGTCACGCCGTTGATCAGGTTATAGCTGACCGCGAGGATCATAAAGACGAAAATGGTGCTGATGACGCGAATAATGTAGTCGTTGAAGACGACGTTGATCCCGGCCAGCAGCGCGACGCAGAGAGCAATAATGACCAGGTTGCGCAGCTGCGCCCCGGCGGTAGTCGTAGCGTTGAGCATCAGAAACGGCTCCTTTCCAGACGTTCATCGCCCATAATGCCAACTGGGCGGAACAAGAGGACCAGAATCAAGAACATAAAGGCAAAGGCGTCTTTGTAACCGCCCAGCTCGGGAAACAGAGCGACCGCCACCACCTCGGTAAAGCCGAGAATAAAGCCGCCGAGCACCGCGCCGGTGACGCTGCCGATTCCGCCGAGCACCGCGGCGGCGAAGGCCTTCAGGCCGATCAGCACGCCCATCAGCGGGTCGATGGTCGGGTAGCTGATGGAGTAGAACACCCCGCCCAGCGCCGCGAGGCTGCTGCCGAGGGCGAACACCAGCGAGATAATGCGGTTGGCGTCGATGCCCATCAGGCGCACGGTATTAACGTCGAAGGCCACCGCGCGGATCGCCATCCCGTAGCGGGTGCGGTACAGCAGCCAGAGGATCGCCAGCAGCAGCAGGACGGTGATCAGCGGCACGATCCACGCCACGTTGGTGATAATCACGTCACCAAAGGCGCGGGTGTTGTTGAAAAATTCCGGTGCGGAAAAGAAGCGCGAGCTGCCGCCAAACAGCACGTTGAACAGGTTTTCGAGGAAGAAGCTGACGCCGATGGCGGTGATCAGCATGGAGATTTTTGATGCCTGACGCAGCGGGCGATAGGCCACCCGGTCGATCAGCATGCCGAACAGGCCGCACAGCGCGAGGGTCAGGAAAACGGCTACCCCGAAGGGTAGCCCAATGGAAGAAAACAAAAACAGGGTGGTAAACGCCCCGACCATCATTACGTCCGCATGGGCGAAGTTGATCAGGCGCAGCACCCCATAAACCATCGTATAACCGATGGCAATCAGGGCGTACATGCCCCCAAGGCTCATTCCATTGACCACTTGCTGGAGAAAAATGGCACCATCCATCTGATATCCCTTATAAAACCTTAAGGATTAACCACGGTACGAAACGCCAGCTTGCCATCCTTCACTTCGTTGATGACCGCGCTGCGGATAGCGTCGCCGTTTTGTAACGTCAGCGTGCCGGTTACGCCCTGGAAGTCCTTAGTGGCGCGAATTTTTTCGTTAACGCAAACCCGGTCGTGCGGGTCGCTGCACTGGTTCATGGCGTTGATAATGACGTTATAGGCGTCCGCCGCCATCGCGCCCCAGGTGTGGGTCGGCTGCTGGTATTTGGCTTCCCAGGCTTTGATAAACACCTCGCCCGCCGGCGTTTGCTCTTTGGCGTTCGGCGAGTAGTAGTCGGTGGTCATATAGCCGTTGACCGCGTCTTTGCCGACGTCAAAAAAGACCTGATCCGCCGCCAGCCCGTCGCCGCCGACCACCGGCTTGCTCAGCCCCAGCTGCTTCGCCTGTACGGCGATCAGCGCCCCTTCGGTGTAGTAGATCGGCATATAGATCATGTCGACGTTCTTCGCCTTCACGCTGGCCAGCTGGGCCTTAAAGTCTTTGCTGCCGCCGGGAGCCTGAACTTCGATAGGAATGGTGCCGCCGTTTTTCAGGAACTGCGTGCGAAAGGCCTTCGCCAGGCCGACGGAGTAGTCGTTGCTGCTGTCGAAGACGATGGCGGCGGTTTTGGCTTTCAGATCGCGCGAGGCGAGGTTAGCGCCGACCACGCCCTGGAAGCTGTCGGAGAAGCAGACCCGGCTGACGTAAGGGTGGTTGCGGGTAACGCGGTCGTTGGTCGCGGTTGAGGAGACCAGCGGCGTTTTGCTGTCGTCGGCGATTTTGGTCATCGCCAGGGTATTGGAGGAGGTGACTTCGCCGATCACCGCATCGACTTTATCGCTGGAAACCAGGCGCTGCATGGCGTTAGCGGCTTCGACCTTATCGCTCTTATCGTCGATCACGATAAGCTTCACGGTGTCGCCGTTTTTTAACGTCGGCGTAATGCTCTGGATAATATCCAGCCCTTTTTGCGAAGGCTGACCGTAGCCGCTCAGCGCACCGCTCAGCGGCAAGACCACGCCGATTTTAATTTCAGCCGCCTGCGCGCTGCTGGCACCGACCCACGCGGCAACCAGCGTGGCCATTAAAGACGCTTTCCCGGAAAACTTGTTCATTGTTACCTCACCGTCGGTCGATTATTTATCTTTAACCATCAATGACTGCATAACATTGAGACATAATTCGCCAGCGTATCCGGCGAATTATTGGCTGTTATGTTGAATAGATAACGAGATATATTTGGTATGCGGATTTACCTTACAACGTCCGTTTCGTTTTTACTCATGCAATATTCTTATTACCTCCAGGAGAGGGCATAAGGCTGATGTAAATACTGTTTTTGGTACGGTTAACGCATTTTGCCAGGTGGCGGCTGACGCCTTACCCGGCCTGGAAAACCCGCAATTTTAGCGCGCACCCGAATATAATATTCAGGTGCGCCAGATAATATTAAAAATCTATTCTGCTGCCTTCGTGACTTATTATTTTAACTGGCTCAACGGTTTTATTTTTCCATGCAGCGCCGGATTATCGCTTTCGTCTTTCAGGCGCACTCCGGTAAGCCGCCGCAAAAAGGCCTGCTCCAGTAGCCAGGCCAGTTTAAATGCGGCGGCATCAAAGCTCAGTCCTTCCGGACGGATATTAGAAATACAGTTGCGCTCCGACTCCAGCCGCTGACGATGCGGCTGCCAGGTTAAATACACCCCGAGGCTATCCGGCGAGGAGAGCCCGGGCCTTTCGCCAATCAATATCGCCACCGCTCTGGCCTTCAGCGTTTCGCCTATATCATCGCCCAGCGCGACCCGCGACTGGTGCGCCAGTACCACCGGGGCCAGGCTCAGGCCGAGGGTTTTCAGATAGGGCAGCAGGGCGCGAATCAGCGGCACCGCCTGGCGCTGCACGGCGTACGACGACAGCCCGTCGCCAATCACCAGCAGCAGGTCGGCGGGGCGCGCGCCGCTGGCGGCGAGGTCGGCGCGGCTCTCTTCGTTCAGCTGTCGCCCCAGATCCGGGCGATTCAGATAGACATGGCGATCGCTGGCGGCGCTGCGGACGGTCAGCGTCGACAGCCCCAGCTCCGCCAGCGGCTGGACTAACTGGTCGCTGGCGAAAGGCTGGTGAATGGCATCGCGCGCCCGGGCGTGGGCGAGGCCGAAATTCAGCACTTCGCGGGTCGGCAGGCTGGCGCCGCTGCGCCCCAGCGCAATCCGCGCATCGGTAAACTCACGCAGCGGGTTCCAGGCGTCGGGAGGATTCATACCGGTTCTCCTTGCGGCAGGACGGAAAGCAGCGGATGGCGGGCATCGGTCAGACGCAGCGCGCCGTGACGGTCAATAATTTGCATCTTCGTCAGCCAGTCGGCGAACTCAGGCGCATGCTGTAAACCCAGCAGTCGGCGGGCGTAAAGGGCATCGTGGAACGAGGTGCTTTGGTAGTTGAGCATAATATCGTCAGCCCCCGGAACGCCGATCAAAAAGGTCAGCCCGGCCGCGCAGAGCAGCGTCAGCAGGGTATCCATATCGTCCTGATCCGCTTCGGCGTGATTGGTGTAGCAAACGTCGCAGCCGATGGGCAGCCCCATCAGCTTGCCGCAGAAGTGATCTTCCAGCCCGGCGCGGATAATCTGCTTACCATCGTACAGATACTCCGGGCCGATAAAGCCCACCACCGTATTGACCAGCAGCGGCTCAAAATGGCGGGCGACGGCATAGGCCCGGGCTTCGCAGGTCTGCTGATCAACGCCGTGGTGGGCGTTGGCGGAAAGACAGCTGCCCTGGCCGGTTTCAAAATACATCACGTTGTTGCCCAGCGTGCCGCGGTTCAGGCTAAGCGCCGCTTCCCGCGCTTCCTGCAGCAGCGCCAGATTAATGCCGAAACCGCTGTTGGCGGCTTCGGTACCGGCCACCGACTGGAACACCAGATCCACCGGCGCGCCGCGCTCAATCAGCTGCAGGGTGTTGGTGACGTGGGTCAAAATGCACGACTGGGTGGGGATGGCGAAGCGCTGAATAATATCGTCAAGCATATGGTTCAGCTGCGCCAGCACCGGCAGGCTGTCGCTGGCCGGATTGATGCCGATCACCGCGTCCCCGGCGCCGTACAGCAGGCCGTCGAGCATGCTGGCGGCGATGCCTTTCATATCATCGGTCGGGTGATTGGGCTGCAGGCGCACGCTCAGGCGCCCCGGCAGGCCGATGGTATTGCGAAAACGGGTGATGACCCGGCATTTGCTGGCGGCGAGGATCAGATCCTGATTGCGCATCAGCTTGCTGACCGCGGCGGCCATCTCCGGGGTTATCGCGCGGGCGACCTGGCGCAGCGCCGCTTCATCGGTGGCGTCGTCGAGCAGCCAGTCGCGAAAATCGCCGACCGTAAGATGGCTAATCGCCGCGAAGCCCCGGGCGTCGTGGGTATCGAGGATCAGCCGGGTCACCTCATCCTGCTCGTAGGGAATCAGCGGATTATCGAGAATCTCCGTGAGGGGAACCTCCGCCAGCGCCATTTTTGCCGCCATCCGCTCTTCGGCGGAGCCGGCGATAACGCCCGCCAGCGCGTCGCCGGAACGCGCAGGAGAGGCCTTCGCCATCAAGGTTTTCAGACTATCAAAGCGCCATACCTGGCCCGATAGCGTAGTTTTATACATGTGTCGCCTCCTCAGGAGACCGTACGCAGCTGCGGATCCACCGCCGCGCGCTGGCGGGCCGCTGCGGTCTTGCGAAACCACAGGTAGCCGCCGAGCATCATGGCGGCGAAAATCAGCGCCAGCAGCGTGTTGTACCAGACCATCGCCACCAGGCAGAGTACCGCCATGGCCAGCGCGAAGGCCGGCGCCCACGGATAGAGCGGTGCGCGGAACGGTCGAATCAGCTTCGGCTCGCTGCGGCGCAGTTTAAACAGCGCCGCCATCGAGGTGATATACATAACAATAGCGCCAAATACCGACATCGTGACGATACAGGCGGTCAGCGGCATCCCGCTAATGGTGATCAGCGAATCGGAGAAAATGGCGGCGATGCCCACCACGCCCCCGGCGAGGATCGCCAGATGCGGCGTGCGGGTGCGGCGGTTCAGCGTCGCCAGGCTGGCGGGGAGATAGCCCGCGCGCGCCAGCGAGTAAATCTGCCGCGAGTAGCCCATGATAATCCCGTGGAACGAGGCCACCAGGCCGAAGAGCCCCAGCCACACCAGCATATGCAGCCAGCCGCTGCTGTTGCCGACCACCATTTTCATCGCCTGCGGCAGCGGGTCGTTAATATTGGCCAGGGTTCGCCAGTCGCCCACGCCGCCGGCAAAAATCATCACGCCAATCGCCAGCACGGTCAGGGTCAGGATGCCGCCGCCCAGCGCCCGGGGAATGGTGCGCTGCGGATCCTTCGCCTCTTCGGCGGCCATCGATGCGCCTTCAATCGCCAGAAAGAACCAGATAGCGAACGGGATGGCGGCAAACATCCCCGGCAGCGCCAGGCCGCTGAAGCTCTCCGCGCCCGCCCAGCCGTTAGCAGTAAAGTGGCTCCAGGAGAAGCCCGGCGCGACAACGCCCATAAACACCAGCAGTTCGAAAATCGCTAATAACGTCACCACCAGCTCAAAGGTCGCGGCGATACCCACGCCGAGAATATTCAGCGTCATAAAGATGATGTAGGCGCTGCAGGCCACCCATTTGGGGTCGAGCGCCGGAAACTGCACGTTAAGATAGGCGCCGATGGCCATGGCGATGGCGGGCGGGGCGAAGACGAATTCAATCAGGGTCGCGAAGCCGGCGATAAACCCGCCGGTCGGGCCAAAGGCGCGGTAGGCGTAGGCAAAAGGCCCGCCCGCATGCGGAATGGCGGTGGTCAGCTCGGTAAAGCTAAAAATAAAGGCGCAGTACATCGCGGCGATGGCCAGCGCGACGATCATAAAGCCCAGCGTCCCGGCCTGGGACCAGCCGTAGCTCCAGCCAAAATACTCTCCGGAAATAACCAGCCCAACGGCGATCCCCCATAAGCGGAAACTGCCGAGCGTTCTTTTTAGCGTTGTGGTTTGCTCTGTCATGTTCGTTGCCTCGCCAGATAAAGATATCGGGAGGGTTGCAAAGAGAATGCCAGGGCATACCACCGATAAACGCGGCGGTTTACGCCAACGAGGATCAAAAAAGGGGCAGACTGCGCCCGGCGGGAGAGTCGCCGTGGTGCAGCTGCCCGCAAATGTGGCGTTACTGGTGCACGATGGCGCCAGCGTCTTTTTTGCGCCATCGCGCCAGGCCGCTTTGCAATTTAGCAGTGGTCGCGGTATAAGGAATCTCTTATCTGGATGTTTAGATGTCTATACGCCCATGAGGTCAAATGCAAACAACACAACAACAAGGTGGGCAGCTTAAGCGCACCATGAAGACCCGCCACCTGATTATGCTGTCGCTGGGTGGCGTTATTGGCACAGGGCTATTTTTTAATACCGGCTATATCATCTCCACCACCGGAGCGGCGGGTACGCTGCTGGCCTATCTGATTGGCGCGCTGGTGGTCTGGCTGGTGATGCAGTGTCTGGGCGAACTCTCGGTGGCGATGCCGGAAACCGGGGCGTTTCACGTCTACGCCGCCCGCTATCTCGGCCCGGCGACCGGGTACACCGTCGCCTGGCTCTACTGGCTTACCTGGACCGTCGCGCTTGGCTCAAGCTTCACCGCCGCCGGATTCTGCATGCAGTACTGGTTCCCGCAGGTGCCGGTATGGGTCTGGTGCGTGGTGTTCTGCGCGGTGATTTTCGCCCTCAACGTTATCTCCACCCGCTTCTTTGCCGAAGGTGAATTCTGGTTCTCGCTGGTGAAGGTGGTCACCATTATTGCCTTTATTATTCTCGGCGGGGCGGCGATCTTCGGCATCATTCCGATGCAGGATGGCTCCCCGGCGCCGGGGCTGCGCAATATCACCGCCGAAGGCTGGTTCCCGCACGGCGGTCTGCCGATCCTGATGACCATGGTGGCGGTTAACTTCGCTTTCTCCGGCACCGAGCTTATCGGCATCGCGGCGGGGGAAACGGAGAATCCGCACAAAGTCATTCCGGTGGCCATTCGTACCACCATCGCCCGGCTGATTATCTTTTTTATCGGCACCGTCTTCGTGCTGGCGGCGCTGATCCCGATGCAGCAGGCGGGAGTCGAAAAAAGCCCGTTTGTGCTGGTGTTCGAAAAGGTGGGGATCCCTTACGCGGCGGATATCTTTAACTTTGTGATCCTGACGGCGATTCTATCGGCGGCCAACTCTGGCCTCTACGCCTCCGGGCGGATGCTGTGGTCGCTCTCCAATGAAAAAACGCTGCCGGCCTGTTTTACTAAATTAACCAAGAACGGCGTGCCGCTGACGGCGATTTCGGTCAGCATGCTTGGCGGCGTGCTGGCGCTCTTCTCCAGCGTCGTGGCCCCGGATACGGTGTTTGTCGCGCTGTCGGCGATTTCCGGCTTCGCGGTGGTGGCGGTATGGCTGAGCATCTGCGCCTCGCACTTTATGTTCCGCCGTCGCCATCTGCAGCAGGGGAAGGCGCTAAGCGAACTGCACTACCGCGCGCCGTGGTATCCGCTGGTGCCGGCGCTGGGATTTGTGCTTTGCCTGGTGGCCTGCGTGGGTCTGGCGTTTGACCCGAGTCAGAGGATTGCGCTGTGGTGCGGGATCCCGTTCGTGGCACTGTGTTATGGTGCGTATTATCTGACTCGTTCACGGAAACTCACCCAGGAGCCTCAACATGTCGCAGAATAATCCGTTAACCGCCCTCCTTGACGCAAAGCCCTTTATCCTGCTGGACGGCGCGATGGCGACGGAGCTGGAAGCGCGCGGCTGCAATCTTGCCGACAGCCTGTGGTCGGCGAAAGTGCTGGTCGACAACCCGGAGCTTATCCGCGAAGTTCACCTCGACTATTTCCGCGCCGGCGCGCAGGTGGCGATCACCGCCAGCTATCAGGCGACGCCGGCGGGCTTTGCTGCCCGCGGCCTCGATGAAGCGCAGTCGAAAGCGCTGATCGGCAAAAGCGTTGAGCTGGCCCGCAAGGCGCGGGAGGCGTATCTGGCGGAAAACCCGCAGGCGGGCGCGCTGCTGGTTGCCGGTTCGGTCGGGCCGTACGGCGCCTTCCTGGCGGACGGTTCGGAGTATCGCGGCGATTATGTCCGCAGCCGTGAGGAATTTCAGGCGTTTCATCGTCCGCGCGTGGAAGCGCTGCTCGACGCCGGGGCCGATCTGCTGGCCTGCGAAACGATGCCGAATTTCGCCGAGATGAAGGCGCTGGCGGAGCTGCTGACCGCCTATCCGCGCGCGCGCGCGTGGTTCTCGTTTACCCTGCGCGATGCGCAGCATCTCAGCGACGGCACGCCGCTGCGGGAAGTGGTTGGGGTGCTGGCAAACTATCCGCAGGTGGTGGCGCTGGGCATTAACTGTATCGCGCTGGAGAACACCACCGCCGCGCTGGCGCATCTGCATAGCCTGACGGCGCTGCCGCTGGTGGTTTATCCTAATTCCGGGGAGCACTATGACGCGGTATCCAAGACCTGGCATCACCACGGCGAAGCCTGTGCAACGCTGGCGGAATATTTACCCCAGTGGCTGGCGGCGGGGGCGAAGCTGATTGGCGGCTGCTGCCGCACGACGCCGAAGGATATTGCCGAACTGAACGCCCGGCGTTGAGTTTGCGCCGGGTGGCGGCTGATGCCTTACCCGGCCGACAACGTGCACGAATCGTAGGCCGGGTAAGCGTAAGCGCTACCCGGCATCAATCATCCGGCATCCGCTAACACAAACATCCCGTACGGGTGGATTTCGAGATAGTAATGCTCGCCGACGTCCGGCTGCAGCCGCGTCGCGTTCACCTGCAGCAAAATTTCCTGCCCGTGCCACTCTACCGTCACCTCGTACTGCGGCCCCATATAGGCCACGTGGCGAATCGTGCAGCGCTGGCTCTCCTCGCCGCGATCGCTCAGGGTGATCGCCTCCGGGCGGACGCCGACGCTGCCCTCGCCGTGGGCGGCAAAATGCGGCGGCCTCGGCAGCCGATAGCCATAAATATCGACGAATCCCTCGCTGAAGGCGGCCGGGAACAGGTTGGCATCGCCCATAAAGCTCGCCATAAAGCGCGACGCGGGCTGGCGGTAAAGATCCTGCGGCGAGCCGATCTGCATGATATGCCCCTTATTCATCACCAGCACGGTATCGGAAACCGCAAAGGCTTCACTCTGATCGTGGGTCACGTACAGCGAGGTGATATCAAACTGCTTTTGCAGTTCGCGGATCTTATCGCGCATGCTGCGCCGCAGGTTGGCGTCGAGGTTACTTAACGGCTCATCAAACAGCAGCACCTTTGGCTTGAGGATCAGGGCGCGCGCCAGCGCTACGCGCTGCTGCTGGCCGCCGGAGATCTGATCAACATAGCGGTCTTCGAAGCCCTCCAGATCCACCATCGCCAGCGCCTCCTTCACCCGCGCTTTCACATCGCTGCGCGACGCGCCGAGCATCTTCAGACCGTAGCCGACGTTGTCCCCCAGCGACATATGCGGAAACAGGGCGTAAGACTGAAACACCATACAGATGTCGCGCTGCTGAATGGAGCGATGGGTCACGTCTTCGCCATCGATGAAAATCTGCCCTTCGCTCGGTTTTTCCAGCCCGGCGACCAGGCGCAGAATGGTGGTCTTACCGCAGCCGGAAGGGCCGAGCAGGGTCACCATTTGCCCCTGCGGGATGGTGAGATTGATATTGTCGATAACCGTATTGCTGCCGAATCGCTTGGTGACGTTGCGCAGTTCAACAAAATTTTTCTGACTCATAGTGCGCTCCATTACGCCTGGTTTTTGGCTTTTGACCGGGAGATACGCGCTTCCCCGATCAGCCAGTCAAAGATAAAAATAATCGCCAGCATCACTACGATCAGAATCGATCCGTAGGCGATCGCCACGCCGTATTCGCCGTCTTCCACCCGGTTGAGGATATAGGCGGTAGCGACGCGGGTGTCCGGCGTCACGAGGAACACAATGGCGCTGACGGTGGTAATGGCGCGCACAAAGCTGTAGATCAGCGCCGAGAGGATCGCCGGGCGCAGCAGCGGCAGCAGGATATGCGTAATGGTGCGCAGGGAACCCGCGCGCAGGCTGAGCGACGCTTCGTCCAGCGATTTGTCGATCTGGCCTAAACCGGCAATGCCCGCCCGGATGCCCACCGGCACGTTACGCATCACCATCGAGATAATCACAATCGCCGCCGTTCCGGTGAGGTACACCGGCGCGCTGTTAAAGGCGAGAATATAGGAGACGCCCGCCACGGTGCCCGGCACCGCGAAGCACAGCATGGTGGTGAACTCGATGGTCTTTTTGCCTTTAAACTGCTGACGCACCACGATCCAGGCGATCAGCAGGCCGAAGGCGGCGGTGATCGGCGCGGCGATCCCGGCGTAGAGCAGGGTATCGAGCAGCGAAGGCCAGGCGCCGTCGCTCATCCCCTGGCCGAACAGCTTGATAAAGTTATCCAGCGTCAGGGTGTAGTCCACGCCCCAGTTAACGGTAAAGCTGCCGTAGAAAATGCTGCCGTAGAGCAGGGCGTTGAAGGCGATCCACACCGCCAGAATGGCGATCACGCTCCACACCAGGGTCACCGGCAGCGGCTGCACGTCGCCGCGATAGGACTTACCGGAAACCGTGACGTACGAGCGCTTGCCGATCCACATATACTGAATGCAGAACACCAGCAGCGAGAACAGCAGCAGGAACGCGCCGAGGGTACTGGCGGCCTGATAATCGAGCTGCGAACCGGTGATATAGAAGTAGATTTGCGTCGCCAGCACGTCGAAGTTGCCGCCGAGCACCAGCGGGTTGCTGAAGTCGGCCAGCGACTGGACGATGACAATTAAAAACGCGTTCGCCAGCGCCGGTTTCAGCAGCGGGACGAAGACGCCGTTAAAGGTTTGCCAGCGGCTGGCGCGCAGGGTGTACGACGCCTCCTCCAGCGACGGATGAATGGTTTTAATCGCGCCGTCGAGGATCATAAACGCCATCGGAGTGAACGCCAGCACCTGCGCCAGCCAGATGCCGGTAAACCCGTACAGCCAGTCGGTGTTGGTTAAGCCGAACCAGTCGACCATCAGCTCGGTGACGTAGCCGGAACGGCCCATCATCAGGGTAACGCCGAGGCCGACGACAAACGGCGGGGTGACGATCGGCAGAATCGAGAAAATGCGGCCAATAATCGCGCTGCGCTGGGCGATGCGGGTGGTGTAAATCGCCAGCACCAGGCCAAAGAAGGTGCAGCCGATGCCTACCGCAATCGACAGGGCGATGGAGTTGAGGATCACCTGGACAATATGCGCCTGCGACAGCACGGCCATAAACGCCAGCGGGGCAAACTCACCGGCGTCGTTGGTGAACATCGGGATGAAAATGGCGATGCTCGGCCAGACGATAAAGACGCCGATTAACGCCACGATGGTGACCAGCGAACCAATCACAAAGCGGTCGCCGCCCAGCCATTCCAGGCGGGTGAGCGCCAGGGTCATGATGGCGCCCAGCGCGACAAACAGCACGAGGGTGGCGTAGCCTAACCCGCGGCCTTCCACGGTGGCGCTGACGACGATAAACGCCATACAGAGGAGCGCCCAGCCGGCGTCGAGGTAGTGGCGGCTGCGCTGCTCCCGGCTGGCTTCCTGCCATGGACGAATCAGCAGCAGGCTCGGCAGGAGATACCACAGCCAGCTGATATTGAACTGTGACCAGCCGTAGGCCGCGAGAATTTCATCGCGCGTGGACTCCAGCAGACCGTAATCCAGGCTCCAGCTCGGCAGCAGGGCGAACGCCAGCCAGCCGAATAAAACCCAAAGGAATATCGCATCCCGCTTTTTCACGGGATGGAGTGCAAGTGTGTGTGACATAAGTTTTCCGGTGTCGTAGGCCGGGTAGGGCGTTGATGCCGCCACCCGGCAAATGAACGCAGTGCGGGCTTATTTACCCATCTTCACTTCGCTAACCCATTTATTGATGAGCGCTTTACGCACGTCCGTTGAGCCGTATTTATCCATGTCGTAGTTGATAAGCTTCAGGTCGTCGAGCTTCAGCGAGTTCGGCGAAGTTTCGGCGCTGGTGTTGGTCAGGATCTGATAGGACTTGCCTTTCTTCCACGCCAGCTCCTGGGCCTCTTTCGACAGCACCCAGTCGACGAACAGTTTGGCGTTGTCGAGGTTGCGCGCGCCCTTCAGAATGCTCACGCCGCCAATTTCGTAGCCGGTGCCTTCGCAAGGCGAGATCAGCTCCAGCGGCGCGCCCTGTTCTTTTTCCAGCGAATAGTCGTGCAGGAAGCCGATGCCGATGGCCGTTTCACCGCGGGCGGCGTTGCGCGCCGGGGCGATACCGGATTTCGTGTACTGGGAGACGTTAGCGTTGAGCTGTTTAAGATAATCGAAAGCCTGATCGTCTCCCCACAGCTGGGCGAAGGTCGCCAGCGCGGTGTAGGCGGTGCCGGAGCTCTGCGGGTCGGCAATCTGGATTTCGCCTTTATATTCCGGTTTGGTCAGATCCTTCCAGCATTTTGGCACCGGCAGGTTTTTCTCTTTCAGGCGCTGGGTGTTCACGCCGAAGCCGAGAATGCCGACGTACACCGCCGAGGAGTAGTTGCCTTTCAGCTTCGCCGGATCGCGGAACTGCTCCATCACCTGCGTAAGATTCGGCGATTTATAGGGCTGCAGCAGGCCCATTTCGCCGGCCTGGGACTGCGGGTCGAGGGTGCCGCCGTACCAGACATCCGCCTGCGGGTTTTTCTTCTCGGCATCGACCTTCGCCAGCGTGCTGCCGGAGCCGTTGCGAATAAACGAGGTTTTTACGTCATATTTTTCGCCGAAGGCTTTAGTTTCCGCCTCACACATTTCGTTGGTGGCGCTGCAATAGACCACCAGACGACCTTTGGCGTGCGCCGCGCCGCTTAACGTCGCCAGCGCAATGCCGGAAGCAATCAGGGTAGTGACCAGCGTTTTTTTCATTATTTTATCCTTTGAGCAGCAGAGGTAGTAATGCTCGCCATCAGCAGCGGCATCAGCAATAAACCCATCAGAACTGCGGCGACCGAGAGTAAACTGAACATCCCCGACCAGCCGTAGCGTTCAATGACCAGCGATAGAGGCCAGCCCGCCAGCGCTGCCCCCAGATAGGCGAACAGGCCGAGAAATCCGCTGATGGAACCCGCCGCCGCTTTGTGTCCGCACTCCACCGCCGCGAGGCCAATCAGCATTTGCGGGCCAAAAACGAAGAAGCCCACCGTAAAGAAACAAACCGCCAGCAGCGCGTAGTGGTGTACCGGCGCCAGCCAGAGCGCGGCGACGGAGACCATCAGCCCCAGCGTGAACAGTAAAATCATCGGCGCCCGCTGGCCGCTGAACAGCAGATCCGAACCCCATCCGGCGAACAGCGCGCCGAGCAGGCCGCCCGCTTCAAACAGCATCACCGTGGCGTTGGCGCTGAGCAGGTTGACGCCGTGGCTCTCCGTCAGCCAGATGTTGCCCCAGTCGTTGAGCGCGATGCGGATCAGGTAGACCAGCACATAAGAGACGCCCAGCAGCCAGATCATCGGGTTCTTCAGCATCGTGGTGCGCAGCATCTGCCACAGCCCCATCGGCGGGCTTTGCCGCTCCTGGCGCAGCTCCAGCGGGTCGTTACGCCAGGCGCCCACCGACGGCAATCCCTCTTCGCGGGGCGTTCCTTTCAGGTGCAGCGTTAACCAGATGCCTGATGCCATGCTGATCATCCCCGGTGCCAGCATCGCCGCCTGCCAGCCCCACCAGTGGGCGGCAAAGGCGCTAATCAGCGGGATAATCGCCCCGCCGATGTTGATCGACATATTCCAGCAGCCCCACCAGAAGCCGCGTTCGTTGCGCGAGTACCAGTGGGTTAGCAGGCGGGCGCAGGGAGGCCAGCCCCAGCCCTGAAAAAATCCGTTCAGCGTCCAGACCGCCAGCAGCAGCGTCAGCGACTCGCCGAAGGCGAACACCACGTTCAGCAGACCGGTGGCGAACAGTCCCGCGCCCATAAACCAGCGCTGCCCGTGGCTGTCGTGCCACAGCCCGGCGGTAAACTTCGACAGGCCGTAGGTCAGGTAAAACAGCGACCCCAGCAGGCCGATATCGCCTTTATCCAGGCCCAGATCCGTTTGCAGCGCCGGCAGAACGTAGTTGACGCTTTTGCGCGTCAGATAAAACGCCGCATACCCGATGACCATGTACATCAGCAGCTGCGGACGCAGCGTCCTGTAACGTTGATTAATGTCGGTTGCTGAGCGCATAGCCGTCTCCGTTTTGCTGACTATATGAAAGTGAAATCGAAAGGGGATGAGAGAAAGTCCGGAGTGACTAAGACTTTTTCCTGGTTAGCCGGCTGTTTGTTGCAAATTTGTGGGCAAGTTAACAATTACGCGTGTGCCGCGCTGCGACTCCAGCGTCAGCTCTCCGCCCAGGGCGCTGACCCGCTCACGCATGCCCTGAATGCCGAAGCCGGCCATTTTGTCGGGGCTGATGCCGATACCGTTGTCCTTCACCTCCAGGCGCAGCAGCGTCCCCTGCTGATACAGGGCAATGGCGACCTCGCTGGCGTCGGCGTGCTTACAGACGTTATTAAGCAGCTCCTGCAGCAGCCGATAGAGGGTGAAGCGCACCGTTTCGCTCTCCGGCGTGGCGGTGAGCCGGTAGTCAAAGCGGCAGCGGATACCGCGCTCGGCAAAGGCAAACTCATTGAGCAAATGGTGCAGCGCCTCTTTAAACGACAGCTCATCGAGGGCCGGCGGGCGCAGCTGGCGCAGCAGCTGGCGGGTGGAGTGGTGAATACGCCGGGCGAGATCGTTAATCTGGCTGGCGGCGGCCTGGGTTTGCGCCGGATCGCGCGCCCGCTTCACCAGCTGCGACTGGATCTGAATGGCGGTAATATTCTGGCCGATTTCGTCGTGCAGCTCACGCGCCAGGCTTTTGCGCGTATCCTCTTCGGTATGGATCAGCTTTTCGGCCAGCGCCCGCCGGGCCGCCAGCTCCGCCTCCAGCCGCTGGCGGTAGTGGTGCAGGTTTTGCGCCAGGTGCTGCTGGCGGCTGATGGCAATGCCCAGCCCGATACCGAGCAGCGCCTGGGTGGCCAGAAAAATCTCCAGCTCCACCAGGTTGCTGAATCCAACGCCAACCTGGCGGGCGATGGTGATCATCATGCTACCCAGCAGGCCGGAAAGGACGCCGCCCTGCCAGCCGAACTTCCACGCCATCACCACGTTGGGCAGAAACACCACAATTAACAGCAGGCGCTCGATTTCCGGCGACAGTACCATCTGGGTGCCGATGCCGATGATAAAGAACAGGCTGCACCAGATGATCAGCGAGGTGCGCAGCGGTGGATTATTGGTATCCAGCCCCAGCAGATGGTAGCGGTGCTGCTGGCGCAGGAATTCAAAAATCAGATAGACAAACGGCGTCAGCAGCACCCCGCCGGTAAACGAGGCCAGGCCGAGCATCATCGCCGGGCTTTTCACAAACGGCGAGAGCAGCGCGGTGTTGAGCAGCGCGCTGGCGGTGACCGTGGCCAGCAGCAGCGTCAGCCGCTGCCAGTAAAGGGGAAAGCGGTGCCAGAACTGTTGGGCGATGCCGGCGGGGAGGAGGCCGATCAACGGCGCGGCCAGCAGAATATAGCCGTTCAGCAGCTGTTCGCCGTGCAGCCAGAGCAGCATCAGCACCGGAGGCAGCACCAGCGCGGGCCAGTAGCGGCGCGAAAGCAGGATCAGCAGCGCCAGATAGACGCCGTGCGGCAGGAACAGCGCCGCCTGCTGGCCGTTATGGGTCAGGTAAAACCCGAGCGTCCACAGCATCAGCCAGCCGCTTCCCCAGGCCAGCACGATGAACTGCGAGATGACGCTGTGGCGAAGGCTGCGCGACATTAATGACCCGCCAGCAGCTGGTGGTCGAGGGCGAAATGGACCAGATCAATGGTGCTGTGACACTGTAGTTTGCCCAGCACGTTGGCGCGATGGACGTGAACCGTTTTGTGGCTGAGCTCGAGCTTAAAGGCGATCTCCTTGACGCTGTCGCCTTTAACCAGCAAATCAAAGATTTCGCGTTCACGCGGGGTGAGCACTTCCAGCACCTGCGCCGGTTGTTCTCCGCCGCGCAGCGCCCGCAGCGCATCGGCGCACAGGTAGTGTCCGCCCATACCGACGGAACGCACCGCCTGGACCAACTCTTCCGGGCCGCAGCGTTTGGTCAGATAGCCGCTGGCGCCGGCATCGAGCGCGCTCTGCACGAAGGTGGGGGTGTCGTAAATACTGAGAATAATGGCGCGGAACTGCGGCTTTTGCGCGCGCAGGCGCTTTAGCAGGCTCAGGCCGTTCTCATCCGGCATGGCGATATCCATGACCGCCACGTCGACGTCGTCGCGCAGCAGCGCCGGCCAGGCTTCCGCCGCGCGGCTGAACTGGCCAACCACCTCGAGATCTTCTTCGAGGCTGAGTAACTGCGCAAAGCCTGAACGCACCACCACATGGTCATCGACCAGCACCACTCGAATCATGTTTCTTCTCTCTCAGCGCATCATGGTTCTATGATGCCTGCCGCCGCTGCGCTGGCAATCAATCAGGCGCAGTTATGCAACGAATGTAACAAAATCGCAATACACTTCATCCTTCAAGCTGCCTCTTTGTTGGCTTCGTTTGCCCGCCCCGGTCACTGACTCATGTCAGCTCCCGGGGACGAACAACCTTGCCGCCTCGATGCAGCATGAATGATTTTGTGTATAAGCATTGCCGCTTTTTTTCTAAAAACGCTTTGTTCTTAGCAAGATGTTTTAATTCCTTTATCAAATTCAGGCGCAACGAAATACTGCCCCCATAACAAGACAGGGGAGCAGACAACATGGTTTTTTCATCGCGTATCACACTCATTACCGCGCTGGCGCTGGCGACGTTCCAGGCCCAGGCGGTCAACGTTACCGTGGCGTATCAGACCTCCGCCGAGCCGGCGAAAGTCGCCCAGGCGGACAACACCTTCGCCAAAGCAAGCGGGGCGACCGTCGACTGGCGCAAGTTTGACAGCGGCGCGAGCATCGTGCGGGCGCTGGCTTCCGGCGACGTGCAGATCGGCAACCTCGGCTCCAGCCCGCTGGCGGTCGCCGCCACCCAGCAGGTGCCGATTGAAGTCTTTCTGCTGGCCTCAAAGCTCGGTAACTCCGAAGCGCTGGTAGTGAAGAAGAGCATCACCAAACCGCAGGACCTGATCGGCAAACGCATCGCCGTGCCATTTATCTCCACCACCCACTACAGCCTGCTGTCGGCGCTGAAGCACTGGGGGATTAAACCGGGGCAGGTGCAGATCCTCAACCTGCAGCCGCCGGCGATTATTGCCGCCTGGCAGCGTGGCGACATTGACGGCGCCTACGTCTGGGCGCCGGCGGTTAACGCGCTGGAAAAAGACGGCACGGTTCTCACCGACTCGTCGCAGGTGGGCGAGTGGGGCGCGCCGACGCTGGACGTGTGGGTGGTACGCAAAGACTTTGCCGAAAAGCATCCTGACATCGTCAAAGCCTTCGCCAAAAGCGCCATTGACGCGCAGCAGCCCTATATCGCCAACCCGGATGAGTGGCTGAAGCAGCCGGAGAACATCAACAAGCTGGCGCGCTTAAGCGGCGTACCGGAAGCCGACGTCCCGGGGCTGGTGAAAGGCAATACCTACCTGACCGCCGCCCAGCAGGCGCAGGAGCTGAACGGGCCGGTGAATAAAGCCATCATCGACACCGCTAAATTCCTGAAAGAGCAGGGTAAAGTGCCCGCAGCGGGAAGCGACTACAGCCAGTACGTCACCGACCGTTTTGTGAAGTAAAGGAGGTCATGATGCTGCAAATCTCGCATCTTTCCGCCGATTACGGCGGTAAACCGGCGCTGGCGGATATCAACCTGACGCTGGACAGCGGCGAACTGCTGGTGGTCCTGGGGCCCTCCGGCTGCGGTAAAACCACGCTGCTGAACCTGATTGCCGGATTCGTGCCTTATCAGCACGGCAGCATCACCCTTGAAGGCCAGCGGGTTGAAGGGCCGGGCGCCGATCGCGGCGTGGTGTTTCAGCACGAAGGGCTGCTGCCGTGGCGCAACGTGCAGGATAACGTTGCGCTCGGGCTGCAGCTGGCCGGGGTCGACAAAACGCAGCGCCGGGCAACCGCCGCGCAGATGCTGAAAAAAGTGGGCCTCGAAGGGGCGGAAAAGCGCTTTATCTGGCAGCTCTCCGGCGGCCAGCGCCAGCGGGTAGGCATTGCCCGCGCGCTGGCGGCCAACCCGCAGCTGCTGCTGCTTGATGAACCGTTTGGCGCGCTGGATGCCTTTACCCGCGAGCAGATGCAAACCCTGTTGCTCAGCCTGTGGCATGAGACCGGTAAGAAGGTGCTGCTGATTACCCACGATATCGAAGAGGCGGTGTTTATGGCCACCGAACTGGTACTACTCTCGCCGGGGCCGGGCCGCGTGCTCGAACGGCTGCCGCTCGATTTTGGCCGCCGCTTCGTCGCCGGTGAATCCTGCCGCAGCATTAAATCGGACCCGCGGTTTATCGAACAGCGCGAATACGTCCTCAGCCGGGTATTTGAACAACGGGAGGCTTTCTCATGAGCGTGGTCATCAATGACAAACCGCGTCAGCGGGGGCTGAAGTGGCGCTGGCCGCTCTCGCGTCAGCTCAGCCTGAGCGTGGCGACCCTGGCGGTACTGCTGGCTATCTGGTGGGCCGTTGCCGCCCTGCAGCTGATTAGTCCGCTGTTTCTGCCGCCCCCGGGACAGGTATTGCAGAAACTTATCGCTATTGCCGGTCCGCAGGGTTTTATGGACGCCACCCTCTGGCAGCACCTGGCGGCGAGCCTGACGCGTATCGTTATCGCGCTGCTGGCGGCGGTACTGCTCGGCGTGCCGGTGGGGATCGCCATGGGGCTGAGCCCCACGGTACGCGGGATCCTTGACCCGCTGATCGAGCTTTATCGCCCGGTGCCGCCGCTGGCCTATTTACCGCTGATGGTGATCTGGTTCGGCATCGGCGAGACCTCGAAGATCCTGCTGATCTACCTGGCGATATTCGCGCCGGTGGCGATGTCGGCGCTGGCAGGGGTTAAGAGCGCTCAGCAGGTGCGCATTCGCGCCGCGCAATCTTTAGGGGCCAGCCGGGCGCAGGTGCTGTGGCTGGTGATCCTGCCCGGCGCGCTGCCGGAGATCCTCACCGGCCTGCGCATTGGGCTCGGCGTGGGCTGGTCGACGCTGGTGGCCGCGGAGCTGATTGCCGCCACCCGCGGGTTAGGTTTTATGGTGCAGTCCGCCGGTGAGTTCCTCGCCACCGACGTGGTGCTGGCCGGGATCGCGGTGATTGCCATCATCGCCTTTTTACTGGAACTGGGGCTGCGCGCGCTGCAGCGTCGCCTGACGCCCTGGCATGGAGAAGTACAATGAGCGAACGTTTAAGCATTACCCCGCTGGGGCCGTATATTGGCGCGCAGGTATCCGGGGTCGACATCACCCGCCCGCTGAGCGACAACCAGTTTGAGCAGCTGTATCACGCGGTGCTGCGTCACCAGGTGGTGTTCCTGCGTGAGCAAAACATCACTCCCGAGCAGCAGCGGGATCTCGCCCTGCGCTTTGGCGACCTGCATATTCATCCGGTCTATCCGCACGCGCCCGGCGTGGATGAGATTATCGTGCTTGATACCCATGACGATAATCCGCCGGATAATGATAACTGGCACACCGATGTCACCTTTATTGAGACGCCGCCCGCCGGGGCGATCCTCGCGGCAAAAGAGCTGCCGTCAACCGGCGGAGATACCCTGTGGACTAGCGGCATTGCGGCCTATGAGGCGCTCTCCGCGCCTTTGCGCCAGCTGTTAAGCGGCCTGCGCGCGGAGCATGATTTTCGCAAATCGTTTCAGGAGTACAAATACCGTAAAAGCGAAGAGGAGCATCAGCGCTGGCTGGAGGCGGTCGCGAAAAATCCGCCGCTGCTGCATCCGGTGGTGCGCACCCATCCGGTGACCGGGAAGCAGGCGCTGTTTGTCAATGAGGGCTTTACCACCCGCATCGTTGACGTCACGGAGAAAGAGAGCGAGGCGCTGCTCGGCTTCCTGTTTGCTCACGTTACTAAACCGGACTTCCAGGTGCGCTGGCGCTGGCAGCCGAACGACGTGGCGATTTGGGATAACCGCGTCACCCAGCACTACGCCAACGCCGATTACCTGCCGCAGCGGCGCATTATGCACCGGGCGACGATTCTCGGGGATAAACCCTATTACCGGGCGGGGTAATGCTTGTAGCCCAGCCGCGCGCCGTGGAGAACATCGGAAGCGGTATTGCGCGCTGCTTCCCGGAGGCGGCGCATGACGCGCCTTGTCCGGGCTACCGGTCCGCAGAAAGCGGTAAACCCGTAGCCAGGCTAAGGCGCAATGCGCCGCAAGCCGGGAAACAACCTACGATAAACGCGCCGCGTCCGGGAAAAGGCTTTTATGCCGATTTTTGCGCGTCCAGATGTACCCCAATATAGCGCTGATAGCGGTTCGCCTTCAGATAGGTCAAGTCCACCAGCACCAGACCATCCACGCAGTTGTTGAAATCCGGGTCGCTGCCGAAATCGATAAACTGTACGCCGCCCGGCTCGCAAACTTCCGAGTACTGCTTATACAGCGGCGGGATCGCGCAGCCGAGGTTGCCGAGCAGGGACTTCAGCCGCGCCAGATCGTCGTTGTAATCTTCTCCGCCAAACTGCGCCAGCACATCGGGCAGCGAGGCCGGATAAGGGCGACGCGACTCCGCCAGCGGATGCGTCGCCGGGAACCACAGTCGATAGAACGCGACCAGCAGATCGCGCGCCGACGGCGGCAGCCCGCAGGAAATCGACACCGGGCCGAACAGATAGCGATAGTGCGGATAGCGCGCCAGATACGCGCCGATGCCGGACCACAGGTAGTCCAGTCCGCGGCGGCCCCAGTAGCGCGGCTGGATAAAGCTGCGCCCCAGCTCAATCCCGTGCTGCAGAATATCGTCCATGCGCGCGTCGTAATGGAACAGGCTGTAGCTGTAGATACCTGTCAGGCCGCGCTTTTCCAGCTGCATCGCGGTCGGCATAAAGCGGTAAGCGCCGACGATTTCCAGGTCTTCTTCATCCCACAGAATCAGATGCAGATAGTCGTCGTCGTAACCGTCAACGTCGCGACGTTTGCCGCTGCCTTCGCCCACCGCGCGGAAGGCGATTTCCCGCAGGCGGCCCAGTTCGCGCAGCACTGGCGCATCTTCCTGGCCGCGGCGCTGCCAGAGATAAATCACTTTGCCATCCGCCGTGCGCCCCAGCGTTTCCGCCCGTCCCAGTTCGCGCTTGAGCAGGGCGCGGTCTTCAGGTCGGGCAATAGCGCTTTCGCTTTTAAATACGCCGGGCTGCCCTTTTGCCAGCAGCTCCAGGTGGCGATAGCAGCGTTCGGTCAGCTCGCGAACAGAGCGCTGAGGATCGAACCAGCTTGACCAGGCAATCTGTTGGCCGAAATTAACCGGCAGGCTGCCGTTGCGGCGGCGAAACATTTGCTGCATCAGCAGCAGCAGCGGCAGGCTATCGGAAATCAGCGTGCTGGCGTAAAACAGCGCGCTGTTGCGCGCGCGGATCCACGCCGGCAGCAGCGGGGCGCGGTATTTCGCCGCCAGCTTAATAAATCCGGAGTGCCATTTTTTATCGCGAATACCGCGTCGGGTGAGGCGTGAAACTTCACCCGCCGGGAAGAAAATCAGCACGCCGCCGTTTTGCAACTGCTGGTCCATCTGCTGCAGCGCCGCTTTGGCGGTTCGGCCGTTGATATTATCGACCGGAATAAACAGCGAGCTCAGCGGTTCAAGGTGGGTCAGCATGCGGTTGGTGACCACTTTGACGTCGCGACGCACGCGGGACACCGCGTAGAGCAGGGCCAGGCCGTCAAGCGTACCGGTGGGGTGGTTGGCGATAATGACCAGCGGGCCATGTTCGGGGATTTGTTCGAGATCGTGCGCCGGGATAGCGCAGCGGATATTAAGATGTTCGAGCACCTGTTCGACCGTATCCAGTCCTTTCAGGTGATGATGACGCGCGGCAAACTGCTGAAACTCTTCCTCATGCAGGAGCTTTTTCAGCACCTTTTTCTGCCAGAGCGCTGGCTTTGCCTGAGGCCACAGGTCATCGATGACATTGTCGAGACTAAACATAGCGGCACCTCCTCCGTCCTGCCCAGACAGTAGAAGGCGCAGATGTCGCTCAGATTACAGTTGAGTGAAGATTTGGGATATTTCCCCGGGTTGCGGCTGGCGCCTTACCCGGGCTACCGGAGCAGATCGTAGCCCCGGTAAGCGTAGCGCGACCGGGGGTTTATTGGCGTTCGCCGCACAAAAAATCGTGAATTTCGCCACCCCAATTATCGGGATATAACCCGCGGCGTACATCCCGGTGAAAGGTTGAAAAAGGCCAATCACAAACCTGTCGTACCCAACCGTGTTTTACAGGATTAATGTAGGTGTAATCGATATGCCGGCGGTAGTCTTCTTCATCGCGGATTGCATGTTCCCAGAAACGCGGTTGCCAGACATTTTCTTGTTTTAATGCTTTGCTAAAGCAACCTTTTATGTCCCGCCATCTGGCGGAGAAATCGCTATCGTCTCCGGGTAATGTCCAGATGCAATGAAGATGTTCAGGAAGGATAACCCATGCATCAATGTAAAAGGGTTTTCGCCGTTTGATGGTGAGGATGGCGTGACGTAAAGTACCGATGTGCTCGGTCAGAAGTCTGCTTTTTCGGTTTCGCAAATTAACTGTAAAAAACCAGGTTCCACCCTTCAGGTAATAACGACGGTAGGCCACCATGCAGCGCTCCTTTGCAAAAGATAGCGTCTTAAGCGGCAGGGTAGAGTCGGGGTAACAGTCTGGCAAGAATCCAAAGATAATGGTGGAAAGAGTCTCGCAACTTTTTGCAGCAGAGAAATTCCCCGGGTTGCGGCTGACGCCTTACCCGGGCTACCGGAGCAGGTTTGTAGCCCCGGTAAGCGTAGCGCGACCGGGGAACGGTAATAGCCGAATTAACGCAGGATTTTCTTTTCGGCGAGATCGAGGGCGAAGTAGCTGAAGATCAGATCCGCGCCGGCGCGCTTGATTGCGCCGAGGCTTTCCAGCACCACTTTCTCTTCATCGATAGCGCCGGCCTGGGCGGCGAACTTAATCATCGCGTATTCACCGCTCACCTGGTACGCGCCGAGCGGCAGGTTGGTGCGCTCGCGCAGATCGCGCAGGATATCGAGATAGGGACCGGCCGGTTTGACCATCAGGCAGTCGGCGCCCTGGGCTTCGTCCAGCAGCGATTCGCGAATCGCTTCGCGGCGGTTCATCGGGCTCATCTGATAGGTTTTACGATCGCCTTTCAGCGCGGTACCCGCGGCTTCGCGGAACGGACCATAGAACGATGAAGCGAACTTGGTGGAGTAGGACATAATCGCCGTATCGGTAAATCCGGCGGCGTCCAGCGCCTGGCGAATGGCCTGCACCTGGCCGTCCATCGCGGCGGACGGGGCGATAAAATCCGCGCCTGCGGCAGCGGCGACCACCGCCTGCTTACCGAGGTTGGTAAGGGTTAAATCGTTATCGACACCGTGGTCGCACAGCACGCCGCAGTGGCCGTGGGAGGTGTATTCGCAGAAACAGGTGTCGGACATCACGATCATCTCCGGCACCGCCTCTTTACAGATGCGGGACATGCGCGCCACCAGGCCGTTTTCGTTCCAGGTATCGCTGCCAACGGCATCGGTATGATGGGAAATCCCGAAGGTCATCACCGAACGGATACCGGCGTTGGCAATGCGCTCGATTTCGCGCGCCAGGTGTCTTTCCGGAATACGCATCACGCCGGGCATCGCTTCGATGGCTTTGTAATCGTCGATTTCTTCTTCAACAAAGATCGGCAACACCAGGTCGTTCAAACTCAGTGTTGTCTCTTCAAACATGGCACGTAGCGAAGCGGACTTGCGCAGTCGGCGCGGGCGAGTGATTAAATCTGTCATGGTTTGCCTGATTTTGTGAAATGAAAAAAGCGAGTTTACCTCAATTGGCGGCGGGATGTTTCGCCAAAACGATCCTTATCTATCGTCGGCAAAACATCCCAACAGGTTACTGGCTGGCGGTCTCAATCCCGGGGCGGTCGCCGCTTAATTCGCTGACCAGCTCGTTGACGCCATCGCTCATGTTGTTGAAACGCGTCAATGAAGAGCGGGTGACCACCACGAAGGCGCCGACGTTAGCCTGCGGGTTCATCGCCATGTAGGTGATAAAACCGCCGCCGCCGCCGGTCTTCTGAATAATGCCCGGCTGGCCGTTTTTCGGCTTCATGTAGACCCAGCCGAGACCCAGCGCATCGGCTTTGCCCGGCACGTCCATCCCGATCACCCTCGTCAGCTGGCTGCGTTGATAAATGAGCGTCTGCATCCGGTCCGCCTGCTGCCCGCGGGTGAAGAAATCGGAAGAGAGGAACTGCTGCATCCAGCGCATCATATCGCCAGGCGTGGAGTAAACGCCGCCGCTGCCGATGGCCGCCAGCGTATTGTTGCACGGGCTGGCCCCTTTCTCCGGGATCATCAGGCGCCGGCACTGATCGGGCGAAGGCGTAAAGGTGGTGTCTTTCATCCCCAGCGGACGGGTAATCTGCTCTTCAAACAGCTGCGGCCAGGGCTTGCCCGCGGCGGTAGAGAGCGCATCGGCCAGTAAATCGAACGCCAGATTGGAGTAGGCGGCCTGGGTGCCCGGCGCGGTTTTCAGCGTTGCGGTGGATAACCAGTTCCAGCGCTGCTGGCGCGTCGGCCAGACGAACACCGGACGATGCGCCGCGCCGCCGGGCTGCTCGCGCGGCAGGGCGCTGGTATGGGTCGCCAGATTCACCAGCGTAATGGGCGCTCCCTGATATGTCGGCACCCGCGCGCCCGGGGGGGCGTATTTGCTCAGCGGATCGTTGAGCTTCACCACGCCCTGGTCGAGAAGTTTGACCAGCATTTCGCTGGTCATCAGCTTGCTCAGGGAGGCGATGCGAATCACCGAATCGAGCTGCGGGTGCTCATTATTGCCCGGGCGCGTCTCGCCGAAGCTGCGGAATACGCGTTGGTTACCATCGATAACCACCAGCGCCATGCCGATCGCGCCGCTGCCGTAGTAGATATGGTTAGCGTAACGGTCGACAACATCCGCAGCGAATTCCGGGTCGACGCTCGGCTGCGCGGCCTGGGCCGATGTCAACGACGCCGCGCACAGCGCAGCAAAAATGAGCAGACTACGTTTCAACGGGGGCATCCATCATGGTGAAGAAAAATATAGAGCGTATTTATACTACGAAGCGCCGCCGAGCAAAGCGCTAATAACGCCATTCTGTGCGGAAAAACGTAACCTGGCGTAAAAAATCCTTTTTTTGCTTTCGGATAGCGGCTTTCGCCTGCGGGCGCGTATGATATTCGTTTTGGCTAAACATGGGTGGCAAGAGACGATGGCGGCGAAACGGGTAGTGATGGTAGTGGATATGCAAAACGGCGTTTTCGCGACGCCGCGTATTGAACGCGAGCGCTGCGCGGCGCAAATTAACCGCCTGATAAACGCCGCGGATACCGTTATCTTCATTCAGCACTGCGAAGAGGGCAGTCTGGAAGAGGGGAGCGAAGGTTTTGCTTTGCTGCCTGAACTACACCAGCCGGCAGGCGCGTTGTTCGTGACCAAGACCGCCTGCGACGCCTTTTACCGCACCCGCCTGGAAGAGGTGCTGCGCGAACATCACATCACGCAGTTTGTGATTTGCGGCTGCGCCACCGACTACTGCGTAGATACCACCATCAAAAACGGCGCCAGCCGGGGCTATGCGATTACCGTCGCTGAAGATGCCCATACCACAGCCAACCGCCCGGCGGCGCAGGCGGTCACGCTGATCGCCCACTACAACGAGGTGTGGCGTACGCTGACCGTTCCGGGCAATCCTTTACAGGTGAAATCGACAGAAACAATTCTGAACGGATGGTCGGCGAACTAAGCTGCTGATATCCGGTCTCATCATCCGCCCACTTTGCTTCGCTGCGACGGCTTTGCGGCGGGCGTCTTTGTGGTACACAGCACAGCAAAACGAAAAAGAAGTTAGCAGGAGAGCATGATGTTTAAATCCTTTTTCCCCAAACCGGGGCCGTTTTTTATTTCTGCCTTTATCTGGTCGCTGCTGGCGGTGATCTTTTGGCAGGCGGGCGGCGGCGACTGGCTGCTGCGGGTCACCGGCGCATCCCAGGATGTGGCGATTAGCGCGGCGCGCTTTTGGTCGCTCAACTACCTGGTGTTCTACGCGTTCTACGTATTCTGCGTGGGCGTTTTCGCCCTCTTTTGGTTTATTTACAGCCCCCACCGCTGGCAGTACTGGTCGATCCTCGGCACCTCGCTGATTATTTTCGTCACCTGGTTTCTGGTCGAGGTCGGGGTGGCGATAAACGCCTGGTACGCCCCGTTCTACGATCTTATTCAGGCCGCGCTGGCGACGCCGCATAAGGTCAGCATTAACCAGTTTTATCAGGAGATTGGCATCTTTCTCGGCATCGCGCTTATCGCGGTGGTCATCGGGGTGATGAACAACTTCTTCGTCAGCCACTACGTTTTCCGCTGGCGTACCGCCATGAACGAACACTATATGGCGCACTGGCAGCATCTGCGCCATATCGAAGGCGCCGCGCAGCGTGTGCAGGAAGATACCATGCGCTTTGCTTCCACCCTGGAGAGCATGGGCGTCAGCTTCCTTAACGCGGTGATGACCCTTATCGCCTTCCTGCCGGTGCTGGTGACGCTCTCCGCGCACGTCCCGGATTTACCGATTGTCGGCCACCTGCCTTACGGCCTGGTGATTGCCGCCATCATCTGGTCGTTAATGGGTACCGGCCTGCTGGCGGTGGTGGGGATCAAGCTGCCCGGCCTGGAGTTCAAAAACCAGCGCGTTGAGGCCGCCTATCGTAAAGAGCTGGTGTACGGCGAAGATGACGCCAACCGCGCGACGCCGCCGACGGTGCGTGAGCTGTTTGGCGCCGTGCGCCGCAACTATTTCCGCCTCTATTTCCACTACATGTATTTCAATATCGCCCGTATTCTGTATCTGCAGGTGGATAACGTTTTCGGTTTGTTCCTGCTGTTTCCGTCGATTGTTGCCGGTACGATTACGCTGGGCCTGATGACCCAGATCACCAACGTCTTTGGCCAGGTTCGCGGTTCGTTCCAGTATCTGATTAGCTCATGGACTACACTGGTTGAGCTGATGTCTATCTACAAACGTCTGCGCAGCTTCGAGCGCGAGCTGGATGGCAAAGAGCTGCAGACCGTGACGCAAACATTAAGTTGATCAACGCAAGGATGAACCATGCCGGTAGCGCAATCCAGAATCACTTCTCTCACCCTGACGCTACTGGCAGGGATTGTCCTCACCGCCTGCTCCAGCAAGCCGGAGCCGGAGCTGAAAAAGGGCGAAAAGGCGATTGATGTTGCCGCGGTGGTGCGGCAGAAAATGCCCGCCAGCGTGAAAGATCGCGAGGCCTGGGCGCAGGCCATCGCCAAAACCTTTGCCAGCCAGAAGCTGGCGCCGACGGAAGAGAACGTCTGTTCGGTGCTGGCGGTGGCGCAGCAGGAGTCCAACTATCAGGCCGACCCGGCGGTGCCGGGGCTGAATAAAATCGCCTGGCAGGAGATTGACCGCCGGGCGGAGAAAATGCATATCCCGGTTTTTCTGGTGCATACCGCGCTGAAAATCAAATCGCCCAACGGCAAAAGCTATAGCGAACGCCTCGATAGCGTGAAAACCGAAAAGCAGCTGAGCGCGATTTTCGATGATTTTATCGGCATGGTGCCGATGGGGCAGAAGCTGTTCGGCTCGCTGAACCCGGTGCATACCGGCGGCCCGATGCAGGTCAGCATCGCCTTCGCCGAGCAGCATACCGACGGCTACCCGTGGAAAATCGACGGTACCGTACGCCAGGAGGTGTTCAGCCTGCGCGGCGGTCTGTGGTTCGGCACCTATCATCTGTTGAACTATCCGGCGAACTACAGCGTGCCGCTGTACCGTTTTGCTGATTTCAACGCCGGATGGTACGCCAGCCGTAACGCCGCCTTCCAGAACGCCGTCGCAAAAGCGACGGGCGTGAAGCTGGCGCTGGATGGCGATTTGATTCGCTACGATAGCGATGAGGCCGGAACCACTGAACTGGCGGTGCGCCGGTTATCCTCACAGCTGGCAATGAGCGATGATGATATCCATCGTCAGTTAAAGAAGGGCGATACCCTGGCGTTTGAAGAGAGCGATCTCTATAAGCAGGTGTTTCGCATTGCCGATAAGAAAGCCGGCAAAATGCTCCCGCGGGAGGTGCTGCCGGGCATTCAGCTTGAGAGCCCGAAAATCACCCGTAACCTGACGACCGCCTGGTTTGCCAAACGCGTTGACGACCGGCGGGCCAGCTGCATGGCGCGCCGTTAGCGGCGGCTGCGCCAGCGGAATATCAGCCCAGGAATACCAATGAGCACGCAGCCCGCCAGGAAGGGAATCAGGCCGAACAGGGTACCGACCACCAGGCTAATCTCGACCCGCGGGCGGCTGCTGTCCTGCATTTGAATCAGATGCTCAAAAACGCCGGGCGCGTGGATCAGCATACTCAGCATTTGCGCACCGGCCCAGAAGCAAAACAGCACAAACAGAGCGTAAGCGATGTTGCTGCCGGTGAGAGAGCCCCTCTTTTTGCCGCCGTTGACGGTCTTTGCAAAGGTGAACTCTGCCATCTTGACCTCCGTACTTCACTTTCTTGCCGTTTTTTCCACGGCGACGTAGAGGGTAATTCTGGCAACGAAGGGGGGATTTCAGTATCAGATTGCTGGTAATTTCCGCCCAGGAATATTCCTGATTTCATCGGGTTGTGAGTTTGCTACAAATTTGTGAAATTTAGACCGATATCGCAATGTGCGACAATTCTCAACGCCGCTACAGACCCGCGGTGGCGGCTATGCGAAGATGCTTTTTTTGTTGTCGGAGTGGTTATGAAACTCACGGAAAAAATCCGCCGCGATTGGCACTACTACGCGGTAGCGCTGGGGTTAATTTTTATTATGAATGGCGTGGTCGGGCTGCTCGGGTATGAAACCGAAGGCTGGCGTTCTTACGCGGTTGGGCTGGTGACGTGGGTCATTAGCTTCTGGATTGCCGGGTTTATTATTCGCCGCCGCCCGGCAGAGGAAGCGTGAACCGGAGGTGGTGAACCCGTAGCCCGGCTAAGCGCAGCGCGAGCCGGGAAGATTCCGGGCTGATACATCAACCCCGGCGCACTCCCCGGGTCGCGGCGTAAACGCTTACTCGGGCTTAATTCATCGATGTTTTCAGCGCCCGATCGGCGGCGTGACGCTCAAGCGCCAGCTCAATCAGGCGGCTAATCAGGCTGGTATAGTCCAGACCGCTGGCCTGCCAGAGCTTCGGATACATGCTGATATTGGTGAAGCCAGGCAGCGTATTGATTTCGTTAATCACCACGTCGTTATCGGCGGTCAGGAACACATCGACGCGCGCCATGCCGCTGCAGCCGAGGGTCTGGTAGGCGCGAACGGCGATCTCGCGAATTTTATCGTTTACATCGCTGTCGATGGCCGCCGGAACCACCACCTTCGCGCCCTGATCGTCAATGTACTTGGTGTCATAGGCGTAGAATTCGCTGTTGAGGACGATTTCACCGCAGGTGCTGGCCTGGGGATTATCGTTGCCCAATACCGCGCACTCGATCTCACGCCCTTTAATCCCTTGTTCAACCACCACTTTATGGTCAAATTCGAAGGCCAGGGCCACGGCCTGCTGATACTGCTCTTCGCTGTTGACCTTGCTGACACCCACCGAGGAGCCCTGGTTCGCCGGTTTGACGAACAGCGGCAGGCCCAGCTTCGCCTGCACTTCGGCAAAGCTCACCTGATGACGGTTGGCGCGGGTCAGGGTAATAAAAGGCGCAATTGACAGCCCGGCATCGCGCAGCAGACGCTTGGTCACGTCTTTGTCCATGCAGGCGGCGGAGCCGAGGACGTCGGAGCCGACGAAGGGCAGGTTAGCCATCCGCAGCATACCCTGCAGAGAACCATCTTCCCCAAGGGTGCCGTGAACAATCGGGAAAATGACGTCGATGGCCGCCAGCGGCTGGCCGCTATCGGCGTTAATCAGCTGCTGGGCTTCGCGTCCGGGAATTTGCGCCAGGGTAATATCGGATGGGCGCAGGGCAATATGGGCGGGGTCCTGCGGATTGAGCAGATAGTTGCTGGCGTCGTTGATATGCCACTGCCCCTGCTTATCAATCCCCAGCAAAACGACGTCGAAGCGCGTTTTGTCGATGGCTTCCACGATATTTTTCGCTGACTGTAGCGATACTTCATGTTCTGCCGACTTACCGCCGAAAACGATCCCAACCCTCATCTTAGCCATTTCAACTTCCATCATGATTACATCAAAGGGCATAACATAGCATGTGAAACGGCCGCCTGGCTGCCATAATATTCACCGGGTAAAGCATTGGGAGGCAGCGCGTGAAAGGAAAAGGGCTTATCGTTCTGTTGGCGCTGCTGGCGGCCGGATATTACGGCTATCGTTATCTTCCCGCGCACTATAACCCGCTGGCGCCGCTGCGTCTGGAGGATCCGCCGGGGTTCATCACCCACTATAAGCTGCGGCGATTGACGCCCGGACAGTGCGCCAACCTGCTGAAGGAAGCGAATCAGCGAAATCTCATCACCAGCCGGGCGGTGGCCGATAGCGGGGGAGAGTGCCCCCTGCAAAACGTGGTTCGGGTACGCGATTTTGGCGCGGTAAAGCTTAGCAGCAGCTTCCTCGCCAGCTGCCCGCTGGCGTTAAGCAGCGCGCTGTATCTGCAACAGCAGGCGAAACCGCTGACTCGGCGGATGCTGGGGCAAGAGCTCCGCCAGGTCGACCATTTTGGCAGCTATGCCTGCCGTAATATTTACCATCGTCAGAACGCGCGGCGCAGCGAGCACGCTACCGCGGAGGCGCTGGATATCAGCGGCTTTCGTTTGGCCGATGGCCGACGCATCAGCGTGCTGAAAGGGTGGCCCGATGCGCAGTATCACCCCTGGCTACAGGCGTTACTGGCCGGCGGTTGCAGCTATTACGGCAACGCTTTAGGGCCGGACTATAACGCGGCCCATGCGAACCATTTTCACCTCGGTATGCGCGGCCAGGGGTTCTGTTTCTGAGCATAACTCGCTGTATACCACGCTTTTCACCATGAAATTATTCGCAACAGGGCAATCTGGTGTCATAAAACACTAAACTCGCCGTCAGCGCATCTCTGGTAGTACGTCGGACAGGGGAAATTGCTAAGCTAGTTAATAATTGCCAAAAAATTAATGAATACGCGTAGTTATGGAATCCTGGAAGGTTAATCTTATCTCCGTCTGGTTTGGCTGTTTTTTTACCGGCCTGGCCATCAGCCAAATTCTTCCCTTTTTGCCGCTGTACGTTTCCCAACTGGGCGTGACCTCGCATGAAGCGTTATCCATGTGGTCGGGCCTGACGTTTAGCGTCACTTTTCTGGTGTCGGCGATTGTCTCGCCGATGTGGGGGAGCCTCGCCGACCGCAAAGGGCGCAAGCTGATGCTGCTGCGCGCCTCGCTGGGGATGGCCATCGCCATTTTACTTCAGGCGTTCGCCACCAACGTCTGGCAGCTGTTTATCCTGCGCGCGGTGATGGGACTGACTTCCGGCTATATTCCCAACGCCATGGCGCTGGTGGCGTCTCAGGTTCCGCGCGAGCGTAGCGGCTGGGCGCTGAGCACGCTGTCGACGGCGCAGATCAGCGGCGTGATTGGCGGGCCGCTGCTCGGCGGTTTCCTGGCCGACCACGTCGGTTTGCGCGCCGTATTTATCATCACCGCGATTTTGCTGACCGTAAGCTTCCTGGTGACGCTGTTTCTGATTAAAGAGGGCGCCCGGCCGCAGGTCACGAGGGCGGAGCGGCTGAGCGGCAAGGCGGTATTTGCCTCGCTGCCCTATCCGGGACTGGTGATCAGCCTGTTTTTCACCACTCTGGTGATCCAACTTTGCAACGGCTCAATCGGCCCGATTCTGGCGCTGTTTATCAAGTCGATGGCGCCGGATAGCAATAACATCGCCTTTCTCGCCGGCATGATCGCCGCCGTGCCGGGCGTGTCGGCGCTGATTTCGGCTCCCCGTCTGGGGAAACTGGGCGACAGGATCGGCACCTCGCGGATCCTGCTGGCGACGCTGTGCTGCGCGGTGGTGATGTTCTTTGCCATGTCGTTCGTTACCACCCCATTCCAGCTTGGCGTCCTGCGTTTCCTGCTCGGTTTTGCCGATGGGGCGATGCTGCCGGCGGTGCAAACGCTTCTGCTCAAATACTGCAGCGACAGCGTCACCGGGCGTATTTTCGGCTATAACCAGTCGTTTATGTATCTTGGCAACGTGGCCGGGCCGCTGATCGGCGCGTCGGTCTCGGCCATGGCCGGCTTCCGCTGGGTGTTTATCGCCACGGCGGTTATTGTCCTGATCAATATCTGGCAGCTGGCCATTATGCTGCGCCGCAGCCGCCGTCCTGCGGCTTAATTCCGCTCTTTCTCCTCGGCCGCGATGGATGCGACAGCGTCAGTAGCGGCCTCGGTGTTCCTTAAGCTTTAAATGTATCACCGATCACAAAACGATCATTTTCCCCTCTCATCCTCTTCTATTCCTGACTGTTACGCGTATACAGTTACGCGTAACAGTTATTGAAAAAGAGGTTTTATGCGAAATTTATTTGATTTGTCAGGGAAGCGCGCGCTGATCACCGGATCCGCTCAGGGGATTGGCCATCTGCTGGCCGGCGGCCTGGCGGAGTACGGCGCGGAGATCATCATCAACGACCGCACCCAGGCGCGCGCGGACCAGGCGGCGCAGGCGCTGGTGGCGCAGGGTTTTCATGCGGTAGGGGTCGCCTTTGATGTCACCCGGGCGGCGCAGGTCGAGCAGGCGATAGCCCGCATCGAAGAGGAGATCGGCGCCATTGATATTTTAATTAATAACGCCGGAATCCAGCGGCGTTTCCCTTTTACCGAATTTCCGGAGGAGGAGTGGGATAACGTTATTGAGGTCAATCAGAAGGGCGTTTTCCTGGTTTCACAGCAGGTGGCGAAATATATGATGGGCCGCCGCGCGGGGAAAATAATTAATATTTGCTCAATGCAGAGCGAGCTGGGGCGTAAAACCATTACGCCTTATGCGGCCTCGAAAGGGGCGGTTAAAATGCTGACTCGCGGCATGTGCGTTGAGCTGGCCGAATATAATATTCAGGTTAACGGTATCGCGCCGGGATATTTTGCCACCGACATGACGGCCGCCCTGGTCAACGATGAGGCGTTTTCCGCCTGGCTGTACCAGCGTACCCCGGCGGCGCGCTGGGGAAAACCGGAAGAACTGATTGGCGCCGCGGTATATCTGGCCTCGTCGGCGGCAAACTTTGTTAACGGTCATTTGCTGTTTGTGGACGGCGGAATGCTTGCCGCTGTCTGAATCACTTCGCGTCCTTCGGGCAGCAGCGTGCCCGCACTACCTGAAGGACAGAGTATTAAACCCGTGTGATGATATTGATATCTGAGGAGTGCTTATGCACATGCTCGCGAAATTACCCGCGCGTCGCTGGTGGTATTTAATGCCGATTATATTTATTACCTATAGTCTGGCCTACCTTGACCGTGCGAATTATGGTTTTGCCGCTGCGGCGGGAATTGAAAGCGATTTGGGTATTACCAAAGGAACGGCATCGCTTATTGGCGCGCTATTTTTTCTCGGCTATTTCTTTTTCCAGGTACCCGGCGCGATATATGCGGTAAAACGCAGCGTGCGAAAAATGATTTTCTTTAGCCTGATTTTATGGGGATTCTGCGCGGCGGCGACCGGGTTCGTCAGCAATATTCCGATGCTGATGGCGATTCGCTTTACCCTTGGTGTGGTTGAGGCGGCGGTGATGCCGGCGATGCTGATTTATATCAGCAACTGGTTTACGAAAACCGAGCGTTCGCGCGCCAACACGTTCCTGATCCTCGGAAACCCGGTAACGGTGCTGTGGATGTCCATCGTTTCCGGCTACCTGATTCAGGCGTGGGGCTGGCGCGAAATGTTTATCATCGAAGGCATTCCGGCGGTACTGTGGGCGGTATGCTGGTGGATACTGGTGCGCGATAAACCGTCCGAGGTTTCCTGGCTGAACGAGCAGGAAAAAGAGACCCTGCAGAAGGTGATGGACAGCGAGCAGAGTCATATCAAGCCGGTGCGCAACTACGGTGAAGCGCTGCGCTCGCGCAATGTGATTATGCTCTGCGCCGTGCACGCGCTGTGGAGCATCGGCGTGTACGGCTTCATGATGTGGATGCCGTCGATTCTGAAAAACGCCGCGCAGATGGATATCGTGGCGGTGGGCTGGCTGGCGGCGGTGCCGTACCTGGCGGCAATTATCCTGATGCTGACGGTCTCCTGGCTGTCGGATAAGTTCCAGAATCGTAAACTGTTTATTTGGCCGTTATTGCTGATTGCCGCTATCGCTTTCTTTGGCTCCTGGCTGGTGGGCAACCAGGCGTTCTGGCTCTCCTATGCGCTACTGGTCATTGCCGCGGCCTGCATGTATGCGCCGTATGGGCCGTTCTTCGCGCTTATTCCTGAACTGCTGCCGCGCAACGTTTCTGGCGTATCGATGGGCTTAATCAACAGCTTTGGCGCGCTCGGCGCTTTCCTTGGCGCGTGGCTGGTGGGGTACCTCAACGGGATTACCGGCGGGCCGGGGGGTTCCTATACCTTTATGGCTGTCGCGCTGCTGTCCTCCGTCGTGCTGATGTACAACGTGCGCGCTAACCCGCAACCCGTTTCCCCGGTGACGGCAAAAAAGGTTGCTGGCTAACATAAACCGCCGCTGCTGTGGTAAGGTTCTCTGCGAGCATAAAAGTCGCTTGTCGTAGAGAACCTGATGAAAAACAACCGGATGACATTGCAGGATATCGCCAACCTGGCGGGGCTGAATAAAATGACGGTCAGCCGTTATTTACGTGACCCCGGCCAGGTTTCTGAGCGCAGCCGTGAGCTGATTTCAAAGGTCATGGAAGAGAACAACTATATCCCTAACCGCGCCCCGGAAATCCTGCTTAACGCCCGGAGTAAAACGATTGGCGTGCTTATTCCCTCCTTCCGCAACCAGATTTTTGCCGATGTGCTGGCCGGCATTGAGTCGGTGACCTCCGCGCACCAGTATCAGACCCTGATTGCCAACTACGAATATGACCCGCAGCGCGAAGAGCGCGAAGTGCTCAATCTGCTCTCTTATAATATCGATGGGCTGATTTTGACCGGGAAGCAGCACAGCGATCGCATGGTGCAGTACGTGCGCGCCAGCGGTATCCCCGTCGCTGAACTGATGGACTACGGCGGCCAGCAGCTGGATATCCAGGTGGGGTTCGATAACGAAAAGGCGGCGTGGGATATGACCCATGCTTTTCTTGAGAGCGGCAAACGGGCGATCGCCTTTTTTGGTTCAATGGACGATCCCCGCGATTTAAGCCGCTTCCACGGCACCGAGCTGGCGCTGGCGGAGCACGGCCTGAAGGCGTATCACATGGCGCCGCGGACCATCTCCTCGGTTGCGCTTGGCCGGCAGATGTTCCTGCAGATGCAGCAGACGCGCTCGGATATTGATGCCATTTTTTGTACCAACGACGATCTGGCGGTGGGGGTGCTGCTCGAGTGCCAGGCGCAGGGGAAAGCCGTTCCGCAGGAGATCGCCATCGCCGGTTTTCACGGGCTGGAAATTGGCCGTGCGCGGCTGCAAAAAATAGCCAGCGTCATTACCCCACGTTATGAAATCGGTAAAACGGCGAGCGAAATACTTATTGCGCGCCTGGCCGGTAAAGACGCGCCGGACAGCGTGAATCTGGCCTACCAGATATATTATGGCGATACGTTATAGTTATCGATAGAATAGCGATATTCCATTTTATTCTTATTTCTTAAAGTTGGTTATGATGCTTATTAATCCGCATTGAGTAAATTCCTGGCGGGTGGCATGCAAAGAGCAAAACGTTTCGCTTGTTATTCACCGGCGTGGCGAACTTTTTTAAAAAATAATAGTGGCAACCGACGGCTAATGTATGACATAAATAGCAGACTACGGACCTCGCATAAGGATAAAGTGCTGTGAAGAATCTCATTGCTGAGCTACTGGTAAAACTCGCCCAAAAGGAAGAAGAATCGAAGGAGCTGACGGCCCAGGTTGAGGCGCTGGAAGTGGTGGTGACCGCTCTGCTACGTCATATGGAGCAGGACGCCCAGCAGGCGCTCATCACCGATATTGAGCAGGCCATCGATGAGGCCAGCCCCGGCCCGCTGGTGGATGACCGCGATACCCAGCTACTGCAGCAATATATAAAGAAGCTGTTACGGCATCCTCGTAGTTAGTTTTGTGACAGGGTATGGATGCTGTCATTTTACTGTCACATCGCTTTTATACAGTCTCCCTCGTTTTGTTTTTTAAAGTATTTTTTACATGGAGACGATAAAAGTGAAATTAAGCGCCCTGTTTATTGCCCTGCTGCCTCTGCTGGGCTCCCCGATTATTCATGCAGAAACAACAACCGCACCGGTTCTGGAAAATCGTGCCGCGCAGGGCGATATCACCACGCCGGGCGGCGCGCGTCGTTTAAGCGGTGACCAGACCGAGGCGCTGCGCGCTTCGTTAATCAATAAACCGGCTAAAAATATTATTTTGCTGATTGGCGACGGAATGGGCGATTCTGAAATCACCGCCGCGCGAAATTATGCAGAAGGGGCGGGCGGCTTCTTTAAAGGCATTGACGCGCTGCCGCTGACCGGCCAGTACACCCATTATTCTCTGGATAAGAAAACCGGCAAGCCGGATTATGTCACCGACTCCGCCGCTTCCGCAACGGCCTGGACCACCGGCGTGAAAAGCTATAACGGCGCGCTGGGCGTGGATATCCATGAAAAAGATCATCAGACCATCCTTGAGCTGGCGAAAGCGGCGGGCTTAGCCACCGGTAACGTCTCCACGGCGGAACTGCAGGACGCCACTCCCGCTGCGCTGGTGGCGCATGTGACGTCGCGTAAATGCTACGGCCCGAGCGTGACCAGCGAAAAATGCGCCAGCAACGCGCTGGAAAAGGGCGGTAAAGGTTCCATTACCGAACAGCTGCTGAACGCCCGTCCCGACGTGACCCTGGGCGGCGGCGCGAAAACCTTCGCGGAAAGCGCGACGGCCGGCGAATGGCAGGGCAAAACGCTGCACGATCAGGCGGTAGCCCGCGGCTACCAGATCGTCACCGACGCCAGTTCGCTGGCCGCCATTAGCCAGGCCAATCAGGACAAACCGCTGCTCGGTCTCTTCGCGGAAGGCAATATGCCGGTGCGTTGGGAAGGCCCAAAGGCGTCTTATCACGGCAATATCGATAAGGCGGCGGTGACCTGTACGCCGAACCCGAAACGCGATGCATCGGTGCCGACGCTGGCGCAGATGACCGAAAAAGCCATCGATCTGCTGAGCAGCAATGAGAAGGGGTTCTTCCTGCAGGTGGAAGGCGCTTCTATCGATAAACAGGATCACGCGGCGAATCCGTGCGGTCAGATTGGCGAGACCGTCGATCTGGACGAAGCGGTACAGAAGGCGCTGGAATTTGCCAAAAAAGAGGGCAATACCCTGGTTATCGTCACCGCCGACCACGCTCACGCCAGCCAGATTATCCCGGCAGATACCAAAGCGCCGGGCCTGACGCAGGCGCTGAACACCAAAGATGGTTCGGTGATGGTGATGAGCTACGGCAACTCTGAAGAAGAGTCGATGGAACATACCGGCACCCAGCTGCGTATTGCCGCCTACGGCCCGCACGCGGCCAACGTGGTGGGTTTAACCGACCAGACGGACCTGTTCTACACCATGAAAGCCGCACTTAATCTGAAATAACCGGGCGCCGGTGATGAATTTTCGTTACCGGCTGGTTTTTTCTCCATCAGCGACCAGACTTACAGAGATCCACTCATAGAGGATGGTGCGATGAAAATAACATTACTTGTGACCCTACTTTTTGGCCTGGTATTTATGACAGCGGTGAGTGCCGCGGAAAAAGAGTTGACCCCTCAGCAGCAAAAGATGAGCGTCTGCAATAAAGAAGCGTCATCGAAGTCGCTGAAAGGGGATGAGCGTAAAACGTTTATGAGTAGCTGCCTGAAGAAAGATGGCGCCGCGCAGGACGGTAAGGGGCTAACGCCTCAGCAGCAGAAAATGCGCGAGTGTAACGCTCAGGCGACCCAGCAGTCCCTGAAAGGGGACGATCGCAGCAAATTTATGAGCGCCTGCCTGAAAAAACAGGTGTAAGAAATGGGCGGGTGAGGGAAACCTCACCCGCTATTCGCTATTGCAATCAGGAACGGCTCAGCTTCTCTGATTTCTCCATGCATTTCACCATCGCTTCGATGACGGCGGAACGGAAGCCTTTCTCTTCCAGCACGCGCACGGCTTCGATGGTGGTGCCGCCGGGCGAACACACCATATCCTTCAGCGTTCCCGGATGCTCGCCGCTTTCGAGTACCATTTTGGCCGAGCCCATCACCGCCTGCGCCGCGAATTTATAAGCCTGCGCGCGGGGCATTCCGCCAAGCACTGCGGCGTCGGCCATCGCTTCGATAAACATAAAGACGTAAGCCGGCGCGGAGCCGCTGACGCCGACCACCGGATGAATCATCGGCTCAGCAATGATTTCCGCCTGACCAAAGCAGCGGAATATGGTCAGGATCTCCGCGGTTTCTTCGGCGCTGACCAGCGCATTCGGCGTGACCGACGTCATCCCCGCGTTGACCAGCGAAGGCGTGTTGGGCATCGCGCGGACTATTTTGCGGTCATGGCCTAAGGCGCGCGCCAGCTGGTCGAGCGTCACGCCCGCGGCGATAGAAACCACCAGAGAGTCTTTATTCAGGCTGGAGGCGACGTCGCTGAGCACTTTTACCATCACGCCCGGCTTTACGGCGCCAAAAACGATATCCGCCACCTGAGCCACTTCCTGCGCGCTTTGCGCCGCATTAATGCCGTATTGGTCGTGCAGGGCCGCCACTTTTTCCGGCGACGGGGTATAGACCCAGATTTGACCCGGCTGCACCTGCCCGCTGGCGATCAGGCCGCCCAGGATGGCCTTGCCCATGTTGCCGCAGCCGATAAAGCCGATTTTCTTCTCCATCACCAATCCCCTTTGTTTGTTTTATCGTTAGCGATATAGCTTAACATCTTGTTGCTTTCGCGGAAGGCAAAAGCAGGCGACAATACGGCATCTCTTTTTCATCGACAGGAGCCGCAATGGCTATTTGGGTTGATGCGGACGCGTGTCCGAACGTCATTAAAGATATTTTGTTCCGCGCCGCCGAGCGCGCGCAAATCTCGTTGACGCTGGTTGCTAACCAGCCTCTGCGCGTCCCGCCGTCGCGCTTTATCCGCACGCTGCGCGTGGCGCAGGGGTTTGACGTGGCGGATAACGAAATCGTACGTTTATGCGAGCCGGGAGATCTGGTGATTACCGCCGATATCCCGCTGGCGGCGGAAGTGCTGGAGAAAGGCGGGGCGGCGCTGAATCCACGCGGTGAACGCTACAGCGAGGCGACCATTCGCGAACGCCTGACGATGCGCGACTTTATGGAAACGATGCGGGCCAGCGGCGTGCAGACCGGCGGCCCGGATAGCTTATCCCAGCGCGATCGGCAGCAGTTTGCCGCCGCGCTGGAGAAATGGCTGTTAGACGTTAAGCGCCAGCAGGGTTAAACCCAGCTGTCGTCGTCGCTGCCGAAATCATCATTGCCGAAACCGGCGTCAAAGTCGGCGTCATAATCGTTGTTGTCGGCGAGGAACTGCCCGTCATCCTGGCGGAAGGTATCGTCAGCGACGCTATTGTCCTGCGCCTGGCTGAGATCCGGCTGCGGTTTCTCTTCGATGATATTGACGATCTCCTGCGGATGCGAGCCGCTAAACATATTGGTCAACATGTTTCCCAGCACCACGCCGCCCGCGACGCCTGCCGCCGTTTGCAGCGCGCCGGCCATAAAACCGCCGCCGCTGCGCGACGCCTGAGGGCGTAGTTCTGCTGCTGCGCCTGCGGAGCATACTGAGGCTGGGCGCCGGCCTGCGGTCGGCCATACTGCTCGGCGCCAGGAATCGGGTCGGAACCGCGCGACTGACCGCCGCCAAACAGGCCTGAGAGAAACCCGCCGCTGCTCGGCTTCGCGGCCTGAAGCTGGGTCACCTGGCTCTCCAGCGCCTGAATGCGGTCGTTGAGCTGTTTGATCGCCGCTTCCTGAATCAGAATCGTTTGCGCCATATAGTAAGGGGCGAACGGCTGCTCTTTAATGTGCCCGGCAATCCGCTCCTCAGCGCTGGCATCCCGTGATGCGCTGTGGCTCTCGGCCTCTTTTAATCGGGAAAACAGTCCATCGATAAGGCGTTGCTCTTCAGATTGCATACTACATACCTCTGTCATACTGATTGATTAGCTTCAGATTCGCTCCGAAGCACGCATCTTGTAAATATGCGGCAGCGTAAAGCTGTGCAGAAATGTGTTACTGTTTACGCCAGACTGCGAACAAAAAATAACTTCTGTACAAAAGTAAAGCTGGCATAACACCAAATGCAATGATAAGTTTACATTAAATATCCTTTCTAATACTAAGGTGAAAGGGTTTGCAGATGGTGTGTAACGTTTATTTTACGATTTGCGTTGGGTAAGTTTGCGATACCATTGTTTCTCTTTTCGCTTTCATTTATCCGCAAAATGCGGAACCAAGGGGTCTTCGGTAATGACACAGCTAATATTTCTTGTCGGGCCTCGCGGCTGCGGTAAAACGACCATCGGACACGCGCTGGCGAAAGCTCGCAGCTTTAAGTTCGCCGACACGGACCATGAGCTGCAGGAGCATGAGCAGCGCACGGTAGCGGCTATCGTCCAGCAGGAAGGCTGGGAACGCTTTCGTGCGCTGGAAACGCAGGCTTTAGAACGCGTCGCTCAACCCGCGACGATCATCGCCACCGGCGGCGGCATTATCCTCAGCGAATACAACCGACAGTTTATGCGGGAAAATGGCATCGTTATCTATCTCGAGGCCTCGGTTTCCGCGCTGATTGACCGCCTTGAAGCCTATCCGAAGGCGGAACAGCGCCCGACGCTGACCGGAAAGCCCATCCGCGATGAAGTGGGTGAGGTGCTGGCGCAGAGGGAAGCGCTGTATCGCGCGGCCGCGCATCATATTATTAATGCGACCGCCACGCCGGATGAGGTCGTGGAACAGATTATGACCACCGTCTGCGGCGAGACCTATACCAGTTAAGACTTTGCCTGGGGTAAACGGATCGGCAGCGCCTATACTTTAAAGCTCTTAAGGTAAAAAAAGGAAACGCTATGCCGACCAGACCTCCATATCCAAGGGAAGCGCGTGTTGTCGCCGTTGAAAAGGGCCCGCAGGGCCAAACGGTCACCTGGTATGAACTGCGCGCCGATCACCCGACGCCAAACTCACTCATCAGCGAACATCCTACAGAACAGGAAGCGCTGGACGCCAAACGGCGTTACGAAGATCCTGATAAGTCTTAATTCCTCTTAAATGTCCGGGATTCGTTCTGAAAAGATCGCTACCGGACATGTATCACATTTTTAATCTATTAACGGTACTAATGATTACCTAAGGTACGGATTTTCAGGAGCGTTTTTGACGCTTCTGGAATCTTTACATTCCATATCAGCCGTAACCTGCTACGCTTCTCGACGGTTGCTTTGGGTCACCAGGGGGCAGAAGTTGTAAATAAAAGCCTGTTTTGAAACAGCGGTTGTGAAAAGGTAAACGATATGAGTAGTGCATCGATGGCAATCTTGACCATTGGGGTCGTACCCGTGGCGGAGATGCTGCCGCTTTTAACTGAACATATCAGGGAAGACGAGATCGCCCACATTAGCCTGCTCGGCAAAATGACGCGCGAAGACGTTATGCGGGACTACAGCATAGAGCCCGGCGATGAGATGCTATTGACCTTGCTTAACGATAATCAAATTGCGCAGGTCTCACGGCAGAAGGTTGAGCGTGATTTACGTAGCGTCATTGCGATGCTCGATAAACAAAATTACGACCTTATTTTACTCATGAGCACTCATCCCTTTAGCGGATTTACGGCGAATAATGCGATCCTGCTTGAGCCGCAAAGAATTATTCCGCCGCTGGTCGCGTCGATTGTCGACGGCCATCAGGTGGGGGTGATTGTTCCGGTTGAAGAGATTTTGCCGCTGCAGCGGAATAAATGGCAGGTATTAGAAAATACTCCGTTTTACGCCATTTCCAATCCGGTGAGCGGCGGTAAAGAGGAGTTAATCGCCGCGGGCAGGGAGTTGATTGAACAGGGCGCAGACGTATTAATGCTGGATTGCCTTTGCTACCACCAGCAGCATCGCGACATATTACAAAAGGCGCTGGATATTCCGGTTCTGTTGTCAAATGTGCTGGTTTCACGGCTGGCGGCAGAACTATTAGTTTAACCTGATGTAACGCGTTAATTTTACGTGACAGGGGCAAGGAGCGCCCCCTATATTGTGCCTTCAACACAAGATCATAAGGGCGAGTTTATGCTTCAAAGCAATGAATACTTTGACGGAAAAGTAAAATCTATCGGCTTCACCAGCAGCAGCACCGGTCGTGCGAGCGTGGGCGTGATGGCGGAAGGGGAATATACCTTTGGTACCGCGCAGCCGGAAGAGATGACCGTAGTCAGCGGCGCGCTGAACGTACTTCTGCCGGGAGAGACCGAGTGGAAAGTCTATGCCGCCGGGGAAGTATTCAACGTTCCGGGGAATAGCGAGTTTAATCTGCAGGTGGCTGAGCCGACCTCTTATCTGTGCCGCTACCTGTAATGTTCGTTTCCTTCCTGCGCTGGCAGGAAGGAATTCACGAGATTAGCGCTGCGCTTCGCCGCCTAGCCCTTCCACCAGATTCTGAATCAGCGCGGCCAGCTCGCCGGTCATCAGAATAAAGTCCGCGTCAAAACGCTGGGCGAAATCTTCCCGATCGATATCTTCATTCCGATCGCGCAGTTCGTCGCAGAACTTCAGGCGTTTAATCGAACCATCATCGCACATTAAGAACTGAATGCGCTGCTGCCAGTCGAGCGCCAGCTTGGTGACGACCTTACCGGCTTCAATGTGCACGGCGATCTCGTCGCTCACCAGATCCTGTTTTTTCGCGCGGATCACGCCGCCGTCTTCCAGCATCGCTTTCAGCTCGGCTTCATCCAGCAGCTGGAAGCCCTGAGCCACGGTACCGGAACGCACCCACTCGGTCAGCGTCAGTTCGATCGGGGTTTCCAGCGCCAGCGGAACAACCGGCAGCGAGCCCAGTGTTTTACGCAGCAGCGCCAGCGTATCTTCCGCTTTTTTGGCGCTGGCGCAGTCCACCATGATCAGTCCGTTGACGGTATCGATCCACATCATGGTCTGGCTGAAGCGGCTGAAGGCGCGCGGCAGCAGGGAATGCAGCACTTCATCCTTCAGAGAATCTTTTTCGGTTTTTTTCAGCTTACGGCCCTGCTCGGCTTCCAGCTTGAAGATCTTTGCTTCCAGCGCCTGTTTGATCACCGGAGACGGCAGGATCTTCTCTTCTTTACGCGCGCAGATAACGATCTGGCCATTTGCCGTATGCGTCAGCGCATCGCTGTGCGATCCCATCGGCGGTACCCAACCGGTTTTGGCCATATCCTGGCTGCCGCAAGGGGTAAAGGTCAGCTCGGCCAGCTGTTTTTCCATCTCCTCGGCGCGCAGGGAAATGTCGCGGCTGAGACGATAAACCATTAAATTTTTGAACCACAGCATGATAATTTCCACGGCTTAGTCGTTAAATCCAGCGGGCATGATAGCGAATTGTCGCTATGCTTGCATTGTTAATCGGGAGAGGAATTCACAGTGCGCATTGGCATTGATTTAGGCGGAACCAAAACGGAAGTCATCGCGCTGAGCGACCAGGGAGCGCAGCTATTTCGTCATCGCCTGCCTACGCCAGGGGGCGATTATCGCCAGACGATAGAGACGATAGCCTCGCTGGTCGAGATGGCCGAGCAGGCTACCGGGCAGAGCGGCACGGTCGGCATCGGCATCCCCGGGTCGATTTCGCCCTATACCGGCGTGGTCAAAAACGCTAACTCAACCTGGCTCAACGGTCAGCCGTTTGATAAAGACCTTAGCCAGCGTCTGCAACGGGAAGTGCGTCTGGCCAACGATGCCAACTGCCTCGCGGTGTCGGAAGCGGTAGACGGCGCGGCGGCCGGGGCGCAAACGGTATTTGCGGTGATTATCGGCACCGGCTGCGGTTCAGGCGTGGCCCTTAACGGACGCGCCCATATTGGCGGCAACGGTACGGCGGGCGAGTGGGGGCACAACCCGCTGCCGTGGATGGATGAAGATGAACTTCGCTATCGCGCTGAAGTACCGTGCTACTGCGGCAAGCAGGGCTGTATTGAAACCTTTATCTCCGGTACCGGCTTTGCGACCGATTACCGGCGGTTAAGCGGTCATTCGCTAAAAGGCAGCGAGATTATGCAGCGCGTGGGCGAGCGGGATCCGGTGGCGGAGCTGGCGCTGAGCCGCTATGAGATGCGGCTGGCGAAGTCGTTGGCTCACGTGGTTAACATCCTCGATCCGGACGTTATTGTGCTTGGCGGCGGAATGAGCAACGTTGACCGTCTCTACCAGACGGTGCCGAATCTGCTAAAACCATGGGTATTCGGCGGTGAATGCGAGACGCCGATTCTCCGGGCGGCGCACGGGGACTCCAGCGGCGTGCGCGGCGCGGCCTGGCTGTGGCCGCTGTAATCATCAATCCGCTGCGCGGCCTGAACGGCGCAGCGGGTACCCCGCGGATTACCGGTCCGGGATCTCCTCCAGGCTGTAGTAAATCGACAGCCCCCTTTTTTTGCCCTCCTCAATATCCAGGTCCGCTCCGCGGGATTCGCCCGGCATGCGCAATATAGCGTCGCAGCGGCTAATGACACGGTGAGCGACCGGATAGAGATATTCCTCGCTAATCGCATCGCCAATTTCCGTTGAACCCGCAGCTTTGGCGATGGGCAGAGCCAGCCATTCGCCGACCACGGGGATATGGCCTTTCTGGTAAACGCGTAGCGCAACCTGGGCCATATTGTTCAGGTTAGCGTCGATAAGTTCCGCGCGATTGTGGGTGCCGCTGCGTACCGGGCCGGCAATCAAAATAAGTAAGCTTTTCATGGTTAAGACCTTCTTAATGGGCCAGAGGGGATGGGACGATGCTGCCGGAGGCAGCAGCACGCCCTCAGAAAAAGTTATGAATGCACGTTTTTGCACGAAATGAGGTGGTTAAAATAATAAGCACGGTTTTTATGCATGATTCCGCCTGATGCTCATCGTTAAAGCAACGAATTTAAACTTATCATGCAAATTCGTGCAATATCAAGATTTATCGTGAATACTGAGCCCGGGCAACGGCGCGACCTCTCCCGTGGGGGAGAGGCTTGAAGACAGGTGCGGAGGGGGAAATTTATTCGACGGCGAAAGCTTTATCGAGACGGCTATAGCCCAGCCCGTTGATTTTTTTAACTTTAATTTGCACAGGAATGCGCTCTTTCATCGCCTCAACGTGGCTGATGACGCCGATAATCTTGCCGCTGGCGTTGAGCGCGTCCAGCGCATCCAGCGCGGTATCCAGGGTTTCGCTGTCCAGAGTGCCGAAGCCCTCATCGAGAAACAGCGAGTCTATCCGCGTTTTATGGCTCACCAGATCGGAGAGCGCCAGCGCCAGCGCGAGGCTCACGAGGAAGCTCTCGCCGCCGGACAGCGTCCGGGTGTCGCGCACCGCGTCCGCCTGCCAGGTATCGACCACTTCCAGCTCCAGGGCGTCGCTGGCTTTGCGTTGCAGCAGATAGCGGCCGTGCAGGCGGTTGAGCTGATGGTTGGCCAGCCACACCAGGTTATCCAGCGTCAGGCCTTGCGCAAACTTACGGAATTTATCGCCCTCTCTGGAGCCGATAAGCGCGTTCAGCCATCCCCAGTCTTCCACTTCCTGCGCAGCGCGTTCCATCTGCTGGCGTAACGACTGCTGACGCTGCTGGTTTTCTGCATTCTGCTTCAGCTGCTGGCGAATCTCTCCCTGACGGGCGCTGTTTTCCCGCAGCAGCGTCGTCAGCTGCTGAAGCTGTTCCTGTACCCGCTCAAGAGGCTGGCTGATATCCGTTTCCGCCGGCGGCTGCTGGCGGTGGCTATCCAGCGCCTCGCGGGCCCGCATCGCCAGCGCCTGATTCTGCTGTAGCGTACTTTCCAGCGTCTGCTTCAGGCGTTCAAGGCGCCGGCGCGTCTCCTCATCGAGCAGCGCGGCGAGAAACGCCTGCTGGTCAGCGAACGGGCTGGCGGCCAGCGCCGCGCTGAACTGCGCTTCGCTCTCTTTCAACTGAGCCTGCTGCTGGCTCTCCTGCTGCCCCAGGGTTTGCCACTGGCTCTGAAGCGCGAGGCAGTCGTCGTGCACCTGGCGCCAGCCGTCCAGCGGCGCGGGTTCCGCCGCTAAGTCCGTTTCCGGCAAGGACTCCAGCAGCGGGGTCAGTTGCTGAAGCTGTTCCTGCAGGGCGATCAGTTCGTTCTGTTTGGCCTGCCAGCCGCGGGTCTCGTCTTCCCGCTGCGCCAGCCAGCCTGCGGCCTGCTCCGCTGCCGGTAAACTCAGCGCAAATGCGGCCAGTTCAGCCGCCAGCGCGGCGCTGCGCTGCGCTTGTTCCTGCTGGAGCTGCTGGATCTGCTGCTGGCACTCCTGCTGCTGGGCCTGCCAGGCCAGACGCTGCTGATGCTGATACAGCCGCTGTTCATGCTCCTGCTGCGCGTTTAGCCAGCCGGGAATGTCATCCTTTGGCGTCAGGTCGATATTTAATCCGGCGATCGTCGCCTGCCAGCGTGAGGTAAGCGCTTGCTCCTGCTGCAGAAGCGATGCTTTCTCGGTGGCCTCTTTTTGCTGCTGCTTAAGCAGGGCGTCCAGCTCGCCGCGCACCAGGGCGCCGGCCTCCGCCAGCTGTTTGACTTCGCGCTCAAGCGCATCGCGCCGCGCCTGATTTACGCCGGGAACCAGCGCCTGATACTCGGCGACGGCCGGATGCTGCGCGGAACCGCAGAGCGGACAGGGGGAACCGGGCTGCAGGCGGGCTCGTTCGGCCTCCAGACCGGCAATGCGCGCTTCCATTTCGCACAGGGCTTTGACATCGCTAAACTGCTGATTCTTCTCTTTATAGGCCTGACGGCGCTGGGCCAGGGTGGTTTCCAGCCGCTCCTGCTCCTGCTTACTGGCCTGCCCGGCGGCATGAAGCTGTGATAATCGCTGGCTCAGCGGCTGCAGCTGGCCATGCAGGGCCGCGAGCTGCTGGCGCAGAGCGCGCGCCGCGGCGTGCTGCGCGAGGCTGGCGCTGACCTGCTCAGCATCCAGCGCCAGCCCGTCGGGCGGCAGTTCGCCCAGCCGGCGGCTGGTTTCCGCCAGACGCTGCTGCAGAGCGGCTTGCTGCTGCGTATCGCGGGCCTGCTGCTGGAAAGCGGCCCGCCAGCCCGCCAGCGCATTGCCCCATCGCTGGTAGCGGTCGTGCTCTTTTAGCCATGCGGCGAGCGTTTGCTGGTGGTTCTGCAGGCGTTCAGATTGCTGCCGGGCGGCGAGGCGAATCCCCGCCCGCAGCCGCAGTCGTTCATGTAAGCGAGTATTTACTTCTTCTCTCAGATTGCGGGTTTGCGCCAGCGCGGCGATTTGCTCCTGTTGACGCGTCCACTGCGGGCGTAGCTGCTCCGCGGGCTGGGCATTCAGCAATACGGTAAGCTGCGGTTGCGCCTGCTCCAGCGCAGCCTGCGCTTCGCGTAGCGCGGTTTGAGCCTGCCGATCTTCTGCCGTCAGCTCTGCGCCGCGTACCAGCCACTGACGGGCATTTTGCAGGCGGGTTTGTTCGCTAACCTGCTGTTTTTCTTCATCAGTAAGCGCTTGCAAACTTTGTTGGAGCGCCTGCTGCTGTTCGTCGCTCAGCAGCAGCACGCCGGAGGCCTGGGCCTGAATTTTCTCCAGCTCGACGCGGGCCTGCTTATGCTTTTCAAAGACCTGTGCCGAAATCTGGCCGTAAATCTCGGTGCCGGTCAGCTCCTCCAGCAGCTCGGCGCGCTCTTTCGGTTTCGCGTTCAGGAAGGCGGCGAACTGCCCCTGCGACAGCAGCATCGAGCGGGTGAAGCGGCCATAGTCCAGGCCGGTGAGCGAGGCGGTCAGTTCCAGCTTATCTTTGACCTTATCGGCGAGGATCTTGCCGTCCTCGCAGCGCGCCAGCTCGACGCGCGGAACCTGCAGGTTGCCGTCCGGCTGGTTTCGCGCCCGGTTCTGGCTCCAGAAGGCGCGGTAGGCGATGCCTTTTACCTCAAACTCCACTTCCGCCAGGCATTCGGCGGTGTCGCGGGTCATCAGATCGTTCTGCGATTGCGACACGCTGCTCAGGCGCGGGGTTTCGTGATACAGCGCCAGACAGATTGCATCCAGCAGGGTGGTTTTTCCGGCGCCGGTTGGCCCGGTAATCGCGAACAGTCCGTTGCTGGCGAAGGGCTCAGCGGTGAAATCAATTTTCCATTCGCCTTTGAGTGAGTTGAGGTTTTTCAGGCGTAAGCTGAGTATTTTCACAGGCGATCCTCACCGTTCAGACTATGCAGCGTTTCATTAAAGAGCTGTTCCAGGCGCTGCTGCTGCGTTGCTTCCAGCGTTTCCAGCGCCAGACGGCGGGCGAAGACGTCCTCCACCTGCAGTTCGCTGAGGGTCTCGCGCTGAGCGCCGGCCAGAATGCGATCGCGCTGGGCGCGGCTGCGGCGCACCAGCAGCACTTCTACCGGCAGCGTTTCGGTCTGCGCCTGGATTTTACGTTGGATATCATGCATATATTCGTCGCTGGTGACTTCGATATCCAGCCACGCTGAGGGCTGCTGGTCGTTATTCTGCCATTGGTTTAGCTGTGCGCTAATGCTGGCGAAATCGCCCTTCAGGACCGCCAGCGGCTGGGTGACGGGGACGATAAGCGGCGTGACGTCCGTCAGGCAGCCGTTAGCAAAAGTGACCAGATTGACGCTCTTATTTTTCCCGGTTTCGTCAAAGCTCAGCGGGATGGGCGAACCGCTGTAGCGGATATGTTCGCAGCCGCCGACCACCTGCGCCCGGTGAATGTGGCCGAGCGCGATATAGTCGGCGGGCGGAAAACGGCTCGCCGGGAAGGCGTCCAGCGTACCGATATAGATTTCGCGAACCGCGTCGCTTTTGCTGGCGCCGACGGTGGTTAAATGGCCGCTGGCGATAATCGGCAGCGCCCGGTCGCCGCGCAGTTCGCAGGCCAGCTGGTACTGCTGCTGGTAGTAGTCGCTGATGGCGCTGAGCAGCAGCTGCTGCTTTTCGCCGCCAGAGTGCCCGGCCTGGCTGGTCACCAGCTCACGCGGGCGCAGGAACGGTACCGGACAAAAAATCGCCCCCGGCGTACCGTCGCGCAGCGGCAGGATAAAAGGGGCGTGGCCGGCATTGGCCACCACCGTCGTATTCAGGAAGGCGAGAATGTCTCGCGACTCGTTGAGGGTGGCAACCGAATCGTGGTTTCCCGCCAGCACCACCAGCCGGCAGCGGGTCTGCTGCAGCTGAACGACAAAGCGGTTATACAGCTCGCGCGCGTAGCTCGGCGGTGAGCCGGTATCAAAAATATCGCCCGCAACAATAATGGCATCGACATCATGTTCCTGCGCGCTGGCCAGCAGCCAGTCGAGAAACGCCTGATGTTCGGCGGCGCGACTTTTGCTGTAAAAATTTTGCCCAAGGTGCCAGTCAGAGGTGTGAAGGATGCGCATAGTTGTTCCCTGGAGAAAAAGCGTAAGCGGCATTATATACCCGTCATCCTTCAAGTTGCTTATGCGTTGGCTACGTCCAGCCACCTGGTTACCTGTACTTGTGGGGAGTGAAACCTGAATTATTGAGGGGATAACGCTGCTTTTGGGTGAGTTAAGTCCGTGTCACAATTCGAAATCCGCGTTCATCTGGCGGTCATTTTTTTCATAAATCTGTCATAAATCTGACGCATAATGGCCGCGCACTTCTATACTGATGGCTAAAAAATACAGGGTAAATAATGGCGAGAAGAATTCTGGTCGTTGAAGATGAAGCTCCAATCCGCGAAATGGTTTGCTTTGTTCTGGAGCAAAACGGCTTTCAGCCCGTCGAGGCGGAAGATTTTGACAGCGCGGTCAATCAGCTCAATGAACCCTGGCCTGATTTGATCCTCCTTGACTGGATGCTGCCGGGCGGGTCGGGTCTGCAGTTTATTAAACAGCTCAAGCGTGAAGCGATGACCCGTGATATTCCGGTGGTGATGCTGACCGCCCGCGGCGAAGAGGAAGATCGCGTCCGCGGCCTGGAGACCGGCGCCGATGACTACATCACTAAGCCGTTTTCCCCGAAAGAGCTGGTGGCGCGAATTAAAGCCGTGATGCGGCGCATTTCGCCGATGGCGGTGGAGGAGGTGATTGAAATGCAGGGGCTGAGCCTCGACCCCTCTTCGCATCGCGTCATGACCGGCGAAAATCCGCTGGATATGGGGCCTACGGAGTTTAAATTACTCCACTTCTTCATGACGCACCCGGAGCGAGTCTATAGCCGCGAACAGCTGCTGAATCACGTCTGGGGAACCAACGTTTATGTCGAAGACAGAACGGTAGACGTGCATATTCGCCGTCTGCGCAAAGCGCTGGAACATAGCGGCCATGACCGGATGGTACAAACGGTTCGCGGTACGGGATATCGTTTCTCCGCCCGTTTCTGAATGCTGACAGGAGTGTGAACCGTGCTGGAACGGCTGTCATGGAAAAGGCTGGCGCTTGAGCTTTTCTTGTGTTGTATCCCGGCCCTGATCCTCGGGGCGTTTTTAGGTTACCTGCCGTGGTTTTTATTGGCGGCAGTGACCGGTCTTCTTGTCTGGCATTTCTGGAATCTGATGCGCCTGTCGTGGTGGCTGTGGGTTGATCGCAGCATGACGCCGCCGCCGGGCAGCGGCAGCTGGGAGCCGCTGCTTTACGGACTGCACCAGATGCAGATGCGTAATAAAAAGCGCCGCCGTGAGCTGGGAAGCCTGATTAAGCGCTTTCGCAGCGGGGCGGAGTCTCTGCCGGATGCGGTGGTGCTGACCACCGAAGAAGGGGTGATGTTCTGGTGCAACGGTCTGGCCCAGCAGATCCTGAATCTGCGCTGGCCTGACGATAACGGGCAGAACATCCTTAACCTCTTGCGCTACCCTGAATTTGCCAATTATCTGAAATACCGCGATTTTTCCAAACCGCTCAATCTGGTGCTGAATAACGGCCGTCATCTTGAAATTCGCGTGATGCCCTATAGCGATAAACAGCTGCTGATGGTGGCGCGCGATGTCACGCAGATGCACCAGCTGGAAGGGGCGCGGCGAAACTTTTTCGCCAACGTCAGCCACGAACTGCGCACGCCGTTGACGGTGCTGCAGGGGTATCTGGAGATGATGCAGGAGCAGGTGCTGGAAGGGGGAACGCGCGAAAAAGCATTGCACACCATGCGTGAACAAACCCAGCGCATGGAAGGCCTGGTTAAGCAACTGCTGACGCTGTCGCGAATCGAAGCCGCGCCGGTACTGGCGATGAACGATAAAATCGATGTGCCGATGATGCTGCGGGTGGTCGAGCGCGAGGCGCAAACGCTAAGCCAGCAGAGGCAGGTGCTGCATTTTTCGGTCGATGAATCGCTGAAAGTACTGGGTAATGAAGAACAGCTGCGCAGCGCCATTTCCAACCTGGTCTATAACGCGGTCAACCATACGCCGCCGGGAACGGACATTACCGTAAGCTGGCAGCGCGCGCCGCACGGAGCGTTGTTCAGCGTCGAAGATAACGGGCCGGGCATCGCGCCGGAACATATTCCGCGTCTGACCGAGCGTTTCTACCGGGTGGATAAAGCGCGTTCAAGACAGACCGGCGGCAGCGGTCTGGGGCTGGCGATCGTCAAACACGCCGTCAGCCATCACGATAGCCGCCTCGAAATTGAGAGTACGCTGGGGAAAGGCACCCGCTTTAGCTTCCTGTTACCGGAACGTTTAATTGCCAAAAATTGAGCCCGAGCGGCCGGGTGTCAGAATAACTTGCCAATGACCAGCTTCGGCTGGTCATTTTCCTTTGCAGCGCAATCACAGCTGCGTAATTAACGAACGCTCGCTGCTTTTTTGTTCGCATGATAAGCCAGATGTTTTCTATCCATTAGGTAAATAATTCTACGCATCAAAATAGAGTTAGCATAATCATCTGCTTTTGCGATCCCTCCTTGCTTTAAAACGTTATAAGCGTTTAAATTGCCCCCCTACGGTCGCAAACAGACTGTTTTTGCGTGGTAATTCAAAAAACAATTCTTTTCCACGCCGCTTTGGGAGCATATCCCGCTGAGTTTACTGACAATGGCCGCTGTATCATCCCCAGGGGAAAGGCGCGGTATTTATCCGTTTTTACAACACCACATCCACAGGCTGTAATGAATTTATGACCCATCAGTTAAAATCTCGCGACATCATAGCGTTGGGCTTTATGACCTTCGCGCTGTTTGTCGGCGCAGGCAATATTATCTTCCCCCCAATGGTTGGCTTACAGGCCGGCGAACACGTCTGGAGCGCGGCCATTGGCTTTCTGATTACCGCCGTGGGTCTGCCGGTGCTAACGGTCGTGGCGCTGGCAAAAGTCGGCGGCGGCGTAGAGAGCCTGAGCACGCCGATTGGTAAAGTCGCCGGTATCCTGCTGGCGGTCGTCTGCTACCTGGCCGTAGGGCCGCTGTTCGCGACCCCGCGTACCGCGACCGTCTCTTTTGAGGTGGGGATTGCGCCGCTGACCGGCGACGGCCCGCTGCCGCTGCTGATTTACAGCGTTATCTATTTTGCGCTGGTGATCCTCGTTTCGCTCTACCCGGGCAAGCTGCTGGACACCGTGGGGAATTTCCTCGCGCCGCTGAAAATTATCGCCCTGATTATTCTCGCCGTGGCGGCAATCGTCTGGCCTGCCGGTCCGCTGAGCCACGCGATGGAAGCCTACCGCACCGCGCCGTTCTCTAACGGCTTCGTCAACGGCTATCTGACCATGGACACCCTCGGGGCAATGGTCTTTGGTATCGTGATTGTTAACGCCGCGCGTTCTCGCGGCGTCACCGAAGCCCGCCTGCTGACCCGCTACACCGTCTGGGCTGGCCTGATGGCCGGCGTGGGCCTGACGCTGCTGTACCTGGCGCTGTTCCGTTTAGGTTCCGATAGCGGCACGCTGGTGGAGCAGTCCGCTAACGGCGCGGCGATTCTGCATGCTTACGTCCAGCACACCTTCGGCGGCGCGGGAAGCTTCCTGCTGGCGGCGCTGATCTTTATCGCCTGTCTGGTGACGGCGGTGGGCTTGACCTGCGCCTGCGCGGAGTTCTTTGCCCAGTACCTGCCGTTCTCCTACCGTACGCTGGTGTTTATCCTCGGCCTGTTTTCGATGGCGGTCTCCAACCTCGGCCTGAGCCACCTGATTCAGATTTCGATTCCGGTGCTGACGGCTATCTATCCGCCGTGTATCGCACTGGTTGTATTAAGCTTTACCCGCGGTTGGTGGCATAATTCGTCCCGCGTTATCGCCCCGGCAATGTTTATCAGCCTGATGTTTGGTATCATTGACGGCATTAAAGCGTCGGCGTTTGCAGAGATGATGCCGTCCTGGACCGCGCGTCTGCCGCTGGCGGAGCAGGGCCTGGCCTGGCTGATGCCAACCGCCGTTATGGTGGTGCTGGCGGTTATCTGGGATCGCGCAGCGGGACGTCAGGTGACATCCAGCGCGCACTAACCGACGCTTTACACAGGTGTTTAACCACGGGACTTCAGGTCCCGTGGTTTTTTGTTTTTTTGGTCACCCTCCTTTGTTCTTTGCCCCCGCGAAGGCCAGAGGAGAAAAACGGCATGGAACACGATGGAAAGTAGTAACAAGCTTAAGCGCGGGCTAAGTACCCGGCATATTCGCTTTATGGCGCTGGGGTCGGCAATCGGTACCGGCCTTTTCTATGGTTCGGCTGACGCGATTAAAATGGCGGGGCCGAGCGTTCTGTTGGCTTATATTATCGGCGGCGCCGCGGCCTACATTATCATGCGCGCGCTGGGCGAGATGTCGGTGCATAACCCGGCCGCCAGTTCATTCTCGCGCTACGCGCAGGATTATCTTGGCCCGCTGGCGGGCTATATCACCGGCTGGACCTACTGTTTCGAAATTCTGATTGTCGCCATCGCCGACGTCACGGCCTTCGGTATCTATATGGGCGTCTGGTTCCCGGCGGTACCGCACTGGATCTGGGTACTCAGCGTGGTGCTGATTATCTGCGCCGTCAACCTGATGAGCGTGAAGGTCTTCGGCGAGCTGGAGTTCTGGTTCTCCTTCTTCAAAGTCGCCACGATTATCATCATGATCCTCGCCGGTTTCGGCATCATTATCTGGGGTATTGGCAACGGCGGGCAGCCGACGGGTATCCACAACCTCTGGAGCAACGGCGGCTTCTTCAGCAACGGCTGGCTGGGGATGGTGATGTCGCTGCAGATGGTAATGTTCGCCTACGGTGGGATCGAAATCATCGGTATCACCGCCGGCGAAGCGAAAGATCCGGAGAAATCCATTCCGCGCGCCATTAACTCGGTGCCGATGCGTATCCTGGTGTTTTACGTCGGGACGCTGTTTGTGATTATGTCTATCTATCCGTGGAACCAGGTCGGGACCAACGGCAGCCCGTTCGTCTTAACCTTCCAGCATCTCGGCATCACTTTTGCCGCCAGCATCCTGAACTTTGTGGTGCTGACCGCTTCGCTGTCGGCGATTAACTCCGACGTCTTTGGCGTGGGGCGTATGCTGCACGGCATGGCGGAGCAGGGCAGCGCGCCGAAAATGTTCGCGAAAACCTCCCGTCGCGGGGTGCCGTGGGTGACGGTGATGGTGATGACCATCGCGCTGCTGTTCGCGGTCTATCTTAACTATATTATGCCGGAGAACGTTTTCCTGGTGATCGCCTCGCTGGCCACTTTCGCCACCGTCTGGGTGTGGATTATGATCCTGCTGTCGCAGATCGCCTTCCGTCGCCGCCTGCCGCCGGAAGAGGCGAAGGCGCTGAAGTTCAGGGTGCCTGGCGGTGTCGCGACCACGGTGATTGGCCTGCTGTTCCTGGTCTTTATTATCGGTCTGATCGGCTACCATCCTGATACCCGCATCTCGCTGTACGTTGGCTTTGCGTGGATTCTCCTGCTGCTGATTGGCTGGCAGTTTAAAACCCGCCGCGAGCGAAAACTGGCGAAAGCCTAGTCATTTTCGTTCTCTTCTTGCCGGATACGCACGGGCTATCCGGCAAGCTATCCCTCCACCCCCGCCATCCTCCCCCAATAATTCTGCCGATGATGAGTCATACGCCAGTACGCTGTGGCAAGGTGTGCCCATTCTGCAAAGAGAGGAATAATGATGTTGAAGGCATGGCACCTCCCGGTTGCTCCGTTTATTAAGGAACAGCAGGAACGACTGATTATTACGCTATGGTTAAGCGGCGACGATCTGCCGCCGCGGGTCACGCTGCGCGCGGAAGAGGATAACGAAGAGCTGTCGCTGCCGATGCACCGCCTGCGGCAGGAGCCGCATCCGGGCGTGGTGGCGTGGCGCGGGGAAATCAGCCTCGTTAACGGGCAGCCGCGTCGGCGCTACAGCTTCAAGCTGCTGTGGGCCGACCGCCAGCTGTGGTTCACGCCGCAGGGGTTCAACCGCTTTCCGCCGGCGAGGCTGGAGCAGTTTGCGGTCGATCTGCCGGACAGCGGACCGCAATGGGTAGCCGATCAGGTATTTTATCAAATCTTCCCTGACCGTTTTGCCCGCAGCGAGTCTCGCGAAGCGGGACAGGATGCGATTTATTACCATCACGCCGCCGGTCACGACATCGTACGCAAAGCGTGGGATGAACCGCTAACCGCCGAGGCGGGCGGCTCCACCTTTTACGGCGGCGATCTCGATGGTATCAGCGAGCGGCTGCCGTACCTGAAGCAGCTTGGCGTGACGGCGCTGTACCTGAACCCGGTATTTGTCGCCCCCAGCGTGCATAAATATGATACCGAGGATTATCGTCGCGTTGATCCGCAGTTTGGCGGCGATGCGGCGCTGCTGCGCCTGCGCCACCATACGCAAAAAGAGGGAATGCGTCTGATCCTCGATGGCGTGTTCAACCATAGCGGCGATTCGCATGCCTGGTTCGACCGCCACCAGCGCGGTAGCGGCGGCGCCTGTCATAACGCCGATTCGCCGTGGCGCGACTGGTATAATTTTTCCCCCGAGGGCGTTGCCCACGACTGGCTGGGATACGCCAGCTTGCCTAAGCTGGACTACCGGTCGTCGACGCTGATCGATGAAATCTATGGCGGGGAAGATAGTATCGTGCGCCACTGGCTGAAAGCGCCATGGAGCATGGACGGCTGGCGCCTGGACGTGGTGCATATGCTGGGCGAAGAGGGCGGGGCGCGCAATAACCTGCGCCATATCGCCGGCATTACCCAGGCGGCGAAGCTGGAGCGGCCGGACGCTTTCGTGTTCGGTGAGCATTTCGGCGACGCGCGCCAGTGGCTACAGGCCGACGTTGAAGATTCGGCGATGAACTACCGCGGCTTTACCTTTCCGCTGTGGGGCTTTCTCGCGAACACCGATATCTCCTACGATCCGCAGAAAATCGATGCGCAGACCTGTATGGCGTGGATGGATAACTATCGCGCCGGACTGTCGCACCAGCAGCAGCTGCGGATGTTTAACCAGCTCGATAGCCACGATACCGCGCGCTTTAAGTCTCTGCTCGGCAAAGATGTTGCCCGCCTGCCGCTGGCGGTGGTGTGGCTATTTAGCTGGCCGGGCGTGCCGTGCATTTACTACGGCGATGAAGTGGGCGTGGATGGCAATAACGATCCGTTCTGCCGTAAGCCGTTCCCGTGGGATCCGGCTTTGCAGGATGGCGCTCTGCTCGAACTGTACAAGCGGATGAGCAAGCTGCGTAAGGCCAATCAGGCGCTGCGCTACGGCGGCTGTCAGGTGATTTATGCCGAAGATAACGTGGTGGTGTTCGTGCGCGTCTATAAACAGCAGCGCGTGCTGGTGGCGATCAACCGCGGCGAAGCCTGCGAGGTGGTGGTGGAGGATTCGCCGCTGCTCGACGTCAACGGCTGGCAGCTGAAAGAGGGCGCCGGGGCGCTACACGACGGCGTGCTGACGCTACCGTCTATCTCCGCCAGCGTCTGGTTTAGCCGCTAGTCGTAGAGCTGGCCCAGGCTTTCACTTTGCAAAATGGCCTCGCGCCACCAGCGCTGGGCCAGCCCGTCGTTGCCGCTGCGCCAGGCCATATAGGTGATATCTTTCTCGCGGCAGGAGATGACGGCCTTTTCGACCAGCTCGCCTTTTTCCAGCCACGGCCGGGCAATGTGGCGCGGTAAAAAGCCGCAGCCCAGCCCGGCGCGCAAGAGTTCGACTTTACTGGCGAAATCATCGACGCGGATTTGCGGCTGCTCGTCGAGCAGGTTGCTGTTGAGCGGATGGCAGTAGCGGGCGCTGTCGCTGATAACCACTGCGCGATGCAGGCTCAGCTGCTTGTTGGTCAGCGGTTGGGTCGTTTCCGCCAGCGGATGCCCCGGCGCGATGACGAAAATATTGTCCATGGCGCCGAGCATTTTCCACGACCATTCGGCGGAGGTCGGCGGTTCATTGATCGCCCCGAGAATAATATCCGCGCCATTGTGGGTGAGCTCTTCCCACGAGCCCGCAAGGGTATGGTGGGTAAAGTTAAGGCGGGTTTGCGGATGCTGGGCGTAGAACGCGTCGATCAGCGGCAGCAGCGCGCTAAACGGGAAAGAGTCATCCAGGGCGATAGCCAGATCCCGCTCCCAACCGGCGCTGAGCTGCACCGCCTGCTTTTCCAGATCTTTGGCGGCATTCAGCAGCAATCGGCCTTTCTCCAGCATCATTCTGCCCGTATCGGTAAATTTTGCCCGGTGCCCGGAGCGATCCAACAGAGTGATATTTAGATCGTTTTCCAGCTTTTGAATCATGTAGCTCAGCGCGGCAGGGGTTTTAAATAGCGATTCTGCGGCGGTGGCAAAAGAGCCATGTTTGTCCAGCGCGTCGAGAATCAACAGGACATCAAGGTTCAGGCGCATGCGTCAGCTTCCGGTAAAAAAGAGTGCCCCCGTTTTACCGGAGCGCCCTGTTCAATTCCAGTGAATAATTTAGAACGGTTAACCGTAAAAATTTGATAAACATAATTTCGCCCATCTTGTAATGGTTAATCGAATAGTCATAACTTTCGCTTTGGAAATAAATCAGAAAAAAATCTTTAATAACTCGTTAGAAATTACTGACTATACTCACCATGCTTTATCAGTCAGGATCCAGACAGCACAACGGAAACGGTAGTATCTTTTTAACTCATTGATTAACAGGATATGTTATGTCTATTCGTGAACTGATCGATCCCTCAAACTCAGCGCTTATTTTTATTGACCACCAGCCGCAAATGTCTTTTGGCGTGGCCAATATTGACCGTCAGACCCTGAAAAATAATACGGTGGCCTTAGCCAAAGCGGGCAAAATTTTTAATGTTCCGGTGATTTATACCTCAGTAGAAACCAAAAGCTTCAGCGGCTATATCTGGCCGGAACTGCTGGCCGTACATCCTGATGTGAAACCTATTGAACGTACCTCAATGAATTCCTGGGAAGACGCGGCTTTTGTTGAAGCGGTAAAGGCGACCGGACGCAAGAAACTGATTATTTCCGCACTGTGGACGGAAGTCTGCCTGACTTTCCCGGCGCTGATGGCGCTGGATGCGGGCTATGAAGTTTACGTAGTGACCGATACCTCCGGCGGCACCTCGGTTGATGCCCACGAACGCTCCATTGACCGTATGGTGCAGGCCGGCGCGGTGCCGGTAACCTGGCAGCAGGTGCTGCTGGAGTACCAGCGCGACTGGTCGCGTAAAGAGACGTATGACGCGGTGATGGACCTGGTGCGCGAGCACAGCGGCGCCTACGGGATGGGCGTGGATTACGCTTATACCATGGTGCACGGCGCGCCAGAGCGTAAAGCTTAAATACACTTCATCCTTCAAGCTGCCTCTTTGTTGGCTTCGTTTGCCCGCCCCGGTCACTGACTCATGTCAGCTCCCGGGGACGAACAACCTTGCCGCCTCGACGCAGCGTGAATGATTTTGTGTATGGTCATGTATAGCGAATGGCGGCGGACAACCCGCCATTCCCTGAAGCAAGGAACTCTTAATGGCGCAACAGAAATCGGTGACCCTGGTGATCAGCCATGTGCTCGACCCGGAGCATGGCCAGCGGTATGAAGCGTGGCTGGGCAAAATTATGCCGATTGCGGCAGAGTTTCCCGGCCATCTTGGCGCAAACGTCATTCGTCCGGCCCCCGGGCAGAATTTATGGAGCGTGATTATTCGCTTCGACACCATTGAGCATCTTTACGCCTGGACCCAGTCGGAGACCCGCCGCCAGCTGGTGGCGGAAATTGCGCCGCTGCTGAGCGAAGGCGATCGTACCGAAGTCCGGACTGAACCGGCCTTCTGGTTTACGCCCCCCGCGGCGAACGTGCGCCAGCCGCGACGCTGGAAGCAATTTTTAATCACCCTGCTGGTGATTTTCCCCAGTACAAACCTGGTGCCGTCAATAACCGGAATACTGTTGCCCTCGCTGAAGGGAAGCCTGTTGCTGCATCTGATCAATGATGCCTGTGTGGTCGCGCTGGTGGTCTGGTTCTGGATGCCCATCGTGACCCGTCTGTTTGCTGGCTGGTTAAAGAAAAACTGAGCCAGTCTCCTGAAGGAGTGCGTTATGTCGCAAACTGCCACACTGATCCTGACCCACGGTCGGGTTCATACTCTCGATCGTCAAAATCCCCTGGCCGATGCGGTGGCGATCGCTGACGGTAAAATTCTCGCCGTCGGTAGCCACGATCGGATCATGAGCTTTGCCGCGGACGGGACGCAAATTATCGATCTCAAAGGCCATACGGCGATCCCCGGCCTGAACGACTCCCACCTGCACCTGATCCGCGGCGGCCTGAACTACAATCTGGAGCTGCGCTGGGAGGGGGTTCCCTCGCTGGCGGACGCGCTGCGGATGCTAAAAGATCAGGCCGACCGCACGCCGTCGCCGCAGTGGGTGCGGGTGGTCGGCGGCTGGAGCGAGTTCCAGTTCGCCGAACGGCGGATGCCGACGCTGGAGGAGCTTAACGATGCGGCGCCGGATACGCCGGTATTTGTCCTGCATCTGTACGATCGCGCATTGCTGAACCGCGCGGCGCTGAAGGCGGTGGGCTACACCAAAGAGACCCCGGATCCGGCGGGCGGCGAGATCGTTCGCGACGGTAACGGCAACCCGACCGGGATGCTGATCGCCAAACCCAATGCGATGATCCTCTACTCGACGCTGGCCAAAGGGCCGAAGCTGCCGCTGGAACTTCAGGTCAACTCAACGCGGCAGTTTATGCGCGAGCTTAATCGTCTGGGGCTGACCAGCGCTATTGATGCCGGGGGCGGTTTCCAGAACTACCCGGAAGATTATGAAATTATTGAACAGCTGCACGCCAAAGAGCAGATGACCGTACGTATCGCCTATAACCTGTTTACCCAGCGGCCTAAGCAGGAGCTGGAAGATTTTGAGCGCTGGACCGATATGCTCAAGCCGGGACAGGGCACCGATTTTTACCGCGCCAACGGCGCCGGGGAGATGCTGGTTTTCTCGGCGGCGGATTTCGAAGACTTCCTCCAGCCGCGTCCGGATCTGCCGGAAGGGATGGAAGATGAACTGGAGCGGGTGGTGCGCCATCTGGTTGAACACCGCTGGCCGTTCCGCCTGCACGCCACCTATGATGAATCCATCAGCCGGATGCTCGACGTCTTCGAGAAGGTGAATCGCGATATTCCGTTCAACGGGCTGCACTGGTTCTTCGATCACGCGGAAACCATCACCGAGCGCAATATCGAACGCGTTAAAGCGCTGGGCGGCGGCATCGCCGTGCAGCACCGTATGGCTTTCCAGGGCGAATATTTTGTCGACCGCTACGGTAAAGACGCGGTCAAACATACGCCGCCGGTGGCGAAAATGCTCGAACTGGAGGTTCCGGTGGGTCTGGGGACGGATGCCACCCGCGTGGCGAGCTACAATCCGTGGACCGCGCTTTACTGGCTGGTATCAGGGCGTACCGTCGGCGGGATGGCGATGTACGACGACAGCAACCGCCTGCCGCGCGACGTGGCGCTGGAGCTGTGGACGGCGGGAAGCGCGTGGTTTTCCAGCGAGCAGGGCAAGAAAGGGCGCATTGAGCAAGGCCAGCTTGCCGACCTGGTGGTGCTGTCGAAAGACTACTTCAGCGTCGCGGAAGAGGAAATCAAGGGGATCGAGTCGGTGCTGACGGTGGTGGACGGCAAGGTGGTGTACGCGGCGGGACACTTTTCGCCGCTGGCGCCGCCGCCCATTCCGGTGCTGCCCGAGTGGTCGCCGGTGGTGAAAGTTCCGGGCCATTACCGTTCCGCGCCGCCGGCGGCCGCGAATATCGGCGCGATAGTTCAGATGCACCAGTGCTGCGGCAGCTGCGGCGTACATGGGCATCAGCATGATATTGCGCGCAAATCGGCGATTCCGGTTGCCGATGAGCAGGCGTTCTGGGGCGTACTCGGCTGCTCCTGCTTTGCTTTTTAGCGTGACGGGCGCTTATTAGTACCGGTAGGCCAATGAGAGCATCCACGCCCTCATTGGCCTTTTTCATTTTCTCGGATAGCGCTGATAAGACAATGTGTGTCATTCTGCTCCTTCTTCAAACAGTGAAGGTGAGAACATGGATGATCTACTGATCTTTGGCGCTGTGATTTTATTCTGCGGGCTGGTGGTTGGGCCGCTCGTGGCGATTGCCGCGCTCAGGCGCAGCGCGGCGGTCCGTGTGGAACTGGCGGCTTTGCAGCGTCGGGTTGAGGAGCTTGAGCTGCGCGGCGTTGCGCAGGCACCGGCGGCGGAGGCAAGTGGCGTCGTGCCGACTGCTCCGGAAGTCGTTGCCTCTGTTGACGCAACAGCGCTGGTAGAACACGAGCCATCACCGGCGCCCGTGGCGGAAGCCGTTGACCCATGGCTTTCGCAGCCGAAGCCAACGCCGAAGCTGGAGCAGATGGCGAAATCGGCTCCTGAAACCGAACAACCTTCCGCGTTTGGCGGGATGATATCGTCATTGGTTCGTTGGTTTATGCAGGGTAACCCGCTGGCGAAGCTCGGGATCCTGCTGCTGTTTCTTGGCCTCTCCTTTCTGCTGCGCTATACCGTGGAACACGCTCTTTTCCCCCTCGAGTTACGTCTGGTCGCGGCGTCGTTGTTCGCCATTGTCCTGCTGGCTGTCGGATGGCGATTGCGGCATAAGCAACCGATGTACGCCCTAATCTTACAGGGTGGGGCAACGGGGGCGCTCTATCTCACCGTTTTTGGCGCCTTTCGCCTGTGGCAGATGCTGCCGATGACCCTGGCGTTTGCGCTGCTGGTGGTGATTTGCGCGGCGAGCGTAGGGCTGGCGATTGTGCAAAAAGCGCTCAGCCTGGCCATGCTGGCGAGCCTTGGCGGTTATCTTGCGCCGCTGCTGCTCTCTACCGGCGGCGGCAGTCATGTGGCGTTGTTCTCATTCTATCTTCTGCTGTCGGTGGGTATTCTTGCCATCAGCATCCGCCAGCACTGGCGGGAGCTTAATCTGCTTGGCCTGCTGTTTACCTTTGGCGTCGGTGGCCTGTGGGGGCTGAATGATTATCGGCCAGAGTATTACCTGAGCTGCCAGCTGTTCTTAATCGCCAATACGATTATTTTTGGCGTGTTGAGCGTGGCGCTGTCGCTGCGGGCGCAGGAAAAGGGTAAGCAGATTATTGACGGCGTTCTGCTGTTTGCACCGCCGCTGGTCGGCTTTGGTATGCAGTACGCTATCACCCGGCATATGGAATACGGTCCGGCGCTCAGCGCGCTGGGCTACGGTGGCTTCTATCTGGCTTTAGCCTGGCTGGCACTGCGTCGCTACCCCTCTTTAGGGAAGCCGCTGGTACTGGCCGCGCTGGCGCTCGGCGGCGCATTTACCACCCTTGCTATTCCCCTTGCGCTTTCGGCTCGCTGGACCGCGATGGCCTGGTCGCTGGAGGGGCTCGGGATCCTCTGGCTGGGCGTGCAGCAGCAGCAGCGGCGTATGAGCTATAGTGGGACTGCGCTACTCTTTTTGGCGGTTGGCAGCGCGCTCTGGGCGCAGGCAAATGACGCCACGCCGCTTTCTTTGCTGCTGATTTTCGCTGTACTTAGCCTTAGCTGGCTGGCAGCCGCCTGGCTGTGGCGAAGCATTAAGGTGAACGCCAGTGGGGGACTGCTTTTGGGCGGGCTACTGTTCTGGGTGGTGGCGCTTGTCGGCGCATCGCAGCTGGCGTTGAGTAAAGACTCGCAGATTATATTTGGCGTGCTGGCGACGCTGGCCGCGTCGGTATGGTGCTGGCGCGCGGTCGCTGCGCGTTTAGTCTGGCAAGAGCTGGATGCCAGCAAATGGTTGTTGTGGCCAATGATGCTGATAGTGCTGTTTTATCAGCTATCCCAACGGCAGATTTTCGCTGCTGGCTGGCAAAATCTGGCCTGGTGCGCGGCGCTGCCCGCGGCGGTGGCGCTGCTCTGGCGTGATGGGCCTTCGCTCCCGCCGCGCATAAACAGGCTCGCCCACCTGTCGCTGTTCTGGATGGTGTTGCTGGCGCTGGCGATGGAGCTGTTTTGGTTTACCCGGGATTTGCCGTGGGGGATGTCGGCCTGGGCGAGTGGATTAATGATGGCGGCAGGCGGGGGGCTGATCTTCCTTGTCTCTGAAGCCGTTCATCGGCAAATATGGCCATTCCGGGTATGGCCTGGGCTGTATGCCTCTCAGGCCATGATACCGGTGGCGGTTGCGCTGGGATGCCTGCTAACGCTGACGAACGTGCAGGATGGCACGGTCTACGGTCAGACCTATTTGCCGTTGATTAACCCGCTGGAAGAGGGCGCCGCTTTCGCGCTGCTTGGGCTGACGATATTTTATCGCGTTTCGCGGCGTTATTTTCCGCTGCAGCTATCGGTATGCCGCCCCTGGCCCGCGGTCGCGCTGCTGGCGCTCGGCTTCTGGTGGCTGAATGGCCTGCTGCTGCGCGCCCTGGCCTGGTACGGCGAGGTGGCCTGGAATATAGAGGCGCTGTGGCATTCGCGCTTAATTCAGACCACTTTCGCTCTGGTCTGGACGCTGGCGGCGCTGGCGGTCATGCTGCGTGCGACGCGGCGACACTCCCGCCGCGAATGGCTGTGCGGCGCGGCGTTGTTAGGCGTTGTCATTGTGAAACTCATGCTGGTGGACAGCGCGCGCGGCGGCGGGCTGGCGCGCGCTGTCGCGTTTATCGGCGTGGCTATTTTGGTGCTAATCGTCGGGTATTTTTCCCCGTTACCGCCCAAAGCAGGAGAAGAAAAATGAAATGGATGAAAGCGGTGTTATGCAGCGTGCTGCTGGGCGTGACGGGCGCGGCTGTCAGCGGCGATGAAGCGCGAGAAAAACCACTGGACTATATGCAGGGGGTGATGCTGGAAACTACCGGCGCGTCGCCCTGGTATCGCGTCGAGCTTTCCCCGCTGCTCTATCAGGGGACGGCGTGGCCTGACCTGCGCGATGTGCGGGTATTTAACCATCAGGGAGAGACCGTACCGTTCGCGCTGCAGGTGCAGAAGGCGCAACCCGTTACGCCTGAAGCGATGACGCTGCGGCTTTTCCCTCTGGAGATGTCGCCGGTTCCACCGCGCGAAGAGGGGCGACGCGGCGGAGAATCGCTGGTCCTGCGTTCAACAACGGGGATCGAAATTCATCTGGAAACCGATGATGCGAAGGCGCTCGGGCAGAGCTACTTACTGACGCTGCCGGCGGAGAAAACGGACGCGTTTGCGCTGGCTCAGCTGCGGCTGAACTGGGCGGCGCTGGCGGGCAGCTGGCAGGGGAAAGCGTCGGTCTATTCCAGTCGGGATTTGAAGTACTGGCGCCCTGTCCAGGAGGATGCGCCCCTTATGGATCTGGCGCGCGATAGCGATCGTTTGAAAATGGATACCATTAGCGCTGACCTGACGCTCTCCGCGGACGGGAATCGTTACCTGCTGGTGATCCTCGATTCGCAAAGCAAGGCGGTCGTGTTAAATAGCGTGACGGCCCTGGCCGAACGCAGAGAGCCCGAGTCTACGCGCATTGAGCTTGATGCGCAGGCGAACAAGATTTCAGATGAGGAAGCCGTTTGGCGCTGGGCCCGGCCTCAGCCGCTGACTTCGCTCAGGATATCGATGGCCAGCGAAGGGGTTCTGCCGGTCGCGCTCTCCTGGCGCAGCGGCGAAAAAGAAGCCTGGCAGCCGCTGACCAAAACCGTGCTGTATCGACTGGACGGCAAGCGTTCGGAGGATATTCAACTTTCAGGCCGGCCGGTTGAAGCGGTGCGGATCACAACGATTAACGCCCGATTACCGACGTCGCTGCCCGCGATAAGCGGTGCGCGAGACAAATACCAGCTGATTTTTAATACCCAGGGAAAAGGGCCTTATATGCTGGCCTGGGGCAACCGGGCGGCGCCAAAGGCAGATGTCGCCATGGACATGCTGATCCCGGCGTCGCTGCGCAAAACGCAGGCTGTAAGCGATCTACCGCTGGCCGTCGCGCAGGAGAGCGTCACCCTCGGCGGTGAAGCGCGGTTGACGGCGACGTCGGCTACCGAGCAGCAAAGCGGCTGGAAAACGCTGCTGGTATGGGGAGCGCTAATAGTGGGCGTCCTGGTGCTGGCGCTGATGGCGTGGCGAATCTGGCGCGAAGTGAAAAAAAGCGGCTCCGTATAAAACAAAAAAGGCTCGCATCTGCGAGCCTTTTGCCGAACGTACGCCGATTACAGGCTGGATACGTTCTCGGTCAGGTATTTAGCGACGCCTTCCGGAGAAGCGGCCATACCTTCTTTTCCTTTTTCCCACTGCGCCGGACAAACTTCGCCGTGCTCTTCGTGGAACTGCAGCGCGTCAACCATACGCAGCATTTCGTCGATGTTACGGCCCAGCGGCAGGTCGTTAACCACCTGGTGACGAACAACGCCGTTGGCGTCGATCAGGAAGGAACCACGCAGGGCAACGCCTTCGTCCGGGTGCTCAATACCGTACGCTTTCTGGATTTCGCGTTTGATGTCAGCAACCATGGCGTATTTAACCGGGCCGATGCCGCCCTGGTCTACCGGGGTGTTACGCCACGCGTTGTGGACGAACTCGGAGTCAAAAGAAACGCCAACCACTTCTACGCCGCGTTTCTGGAATTCTTCGTAGCGCTTATCGAACGCGATCAGTTCAGACGGGCAAACGAAGGTGAAGTCCATCGGCCAGAAGAACAGAACGGTGGCTTTACCGCTGGTGTGCTGTTTGAAATTGAATTTCTCAACGATTTCGCCGTTACCTAAAACCGCTGCCGCGGTGAAGTCCGGAGCCTGACGAGTAACCAGAACCATATGATTCTCCTGTTAATACTAAGGTTAATTGGAACGCAACGCGGGCAAGTATAGGGAGAGGCGCCGGCGAACTCAACGTGACGCTGACAATCGATGATATAGGTTTTGCCTATCAATCGTTATTTGAAACGGCTATTCAGAATAGTCTTTTGCCAAAAAAGCGCAATCTTTTACAGTTCACCTTTTTTCGCCTGCGCCATCATCTGCGGGTAGAAGCGCCAGAACTGATGCTCAAGACGATCGTAATGGGTATCCAGATCCTGCCAGGAGTCGCGCAGGGCGTCCAGCCGCGGACGGCGGCTGGCCATACCGTTCAGAACCCGCTGAATAAACGCCATATCCCGATAGCGTTCAAGCCAGCGCTCTGACCACAGGTATTCGTTGAGATTGACAAAACGCGGCGGGGAATCGGGCAAAATAAACGTGACCTGGGCGTGGGCGTAGCGGACAAACTCCGGCAGCGGCAGCTCGGGCGACAGCTGCGTCCAGTGGCGTGACAAGAAATGGTCCCACATCACATCCAGCGTAATCGGCGCAACCCGGCGCGTTTCGGGACGAAACCACCCTTTGGCTTCGGTGACTTCGGGCAGGTTATCCGTCAGTACATCGATCCGGCGGTGCATAAAAATGCCCTCCACGACGTCAGCGGGCCACTCGCCGGCGGGGTCGCCGCGAACGAAATCGGCCAGTAAATTACCGGAAAGGGAGCTGTCAGCGAGATGGGCGAGGTGCAGGTGTGCGAGAAAATTCATGCGATTCGTTATCCGGATACGGCTAGTTGTTGCAGCGAAGAGGTGTGAGCACTAGACTAAGCCGCCTGTTTTTAAGTCATGAGTATATGCCATGCGCGTCGCCGATTTCTCCTTTGAATTACCCGAATCCCTGATTGCCCACTATCCCATGCCCGAGCGCAGCAGCTGCCGCTTGCTGTCATTAGACGGGCCGACGGGCGCGCTGACGCACGGTACTTTCACCGATTTACTCGACAAGCTCAACCCTGGCGATCTGCTGGTTTTTAATAATACCCGCGTGATCCCGGCCCGCCTGTTTGGCCGTAAAGCCAGCGGCGGCAAGATTGAGGTGCTGGTCGAGCGCATGCTCGATGATAAACGTATTCTGGCACATATTCGCGCGTCTAAAGCGCCGAAACCGGGCGCGGCGCTGCTGCTCGGCGACGATGAAAGCATTAAAGCGACCATGGTTGCGCGCCACGACGCGCTGTTTGAAGTTGAGTTCGACGACGCGCGCAGCGTGCTGGACATTCTCAACGCTATCGGCCATATGCCGCTGCCGCCGTACATCGATCGTCCTGACGAAGACGCCGACCGCGAGCTGTATCAGACCGTATACAGCGAAAAACCGGGCGCCGTCGCGGCGCCAACCGCCGGCCTGCACTTTGACCAGCCGATGCTGGCGAAGCTTCGCGAAAAGGGCGTTGAGATGGCGTTCGTCACGCTGCACGTGGGGGCAGGAACCTTCCAGCCGGTACGCGTAGACAGCATTGAAGAGCATATTATGCACTCTGAATATGCGGAAGTGCCGCAGGAGGTGGTCGATGCGGTGCTGGCGGCAAAAGCGCGCGGCAGCCGGGTGATTGCGGTGGGCACGACCTCGGTGCGTTCGCTGGAAAGCGCGGCGCAGGCGGCGAAAAACGACCTGATTGAGCCTTTCTTCGGCGATACGCAGATTTTCATCTACCCGGGCTATCAGTACAAAGTCATTGATGCGCTGGTGACCAACTTCCATCTGCCTGAATCCACGCTGATTATGCTGGTTTCCGCATTTGCCGGCTATCAGCACACCATGAACGCCTATAAGGCTGCGGTAGAACAAAAATATCGCTTTTTTAGCTACGGGGACGCGATGTTTATCACGTACAATCCGCAGGCTATTTTTGAGCGCCCATAAGAAGGCTGTCGCGCTGGTTATTTTGACGCCTTCAGGAATTTATTAGCTATGGAATCATTCCGTAGCGAGTCGTTAAACGTCAGACTGTTTTTCTGACGCGGGAGTGATAATGAAATTTGAGTTAGATACCACCGATGGTCGCGCGCGCCGCGGCCGTCTTGTGTTTGAGCGCGGCGTCGTTGAAACGCCAGCCTTTATGCCGGTTGGCACCTATGGCACCGTGAAAGGGATGACGCCGGAAGAAGTTGAAGCGACCGGCGCGCAAATCATCCTCGGCAACACCTTCCATCTGTGGCTGCGTCCTGGTCAGGAGATCATGAAGCTGCACGGCGATCTGCACGACTTTATGCAGTGGAAAGGACCGATCCTCACCGACTCCGGCGGCTTCCAGGTCTTCAGCCTCGGCGATATTCGCAAAATCACCGAGCAGGGCGTGCACTTCCGCAACCCGATCAACGGCGATCCGATTTTCCTCGATCCGGAAAAATCCATGGAGATTCAGTACGATCTCGGTTCCGATATCGTGATGATCTTCGACGAATGTACGCCGTATCCGGCGGACTGGGATTACGCTAAGCGCTCAATGGAAATGTCCCTGCGCTGGGCGAAGCGCAGCCGCGATCGGTTTGACGGTCTGGGCAACAAAAACGCGCTGTTTGGCATCATTCAGGGCAGCGTTTACGAAGATTTACGTGATATCTCTGTTAAAGGTCTGGTAGAGATTGGCTTTGATGGCTACGCTGTCGGCGGTTTGGCTGTCGGCGAGCCGAAGGAAGATATGCACCGTATTCTGGAGCATGTCTGCCCGCAGATCCCGGCCGACAAACCGCGATACCTGATGGGCGTCGGTAAGCCGGAAGATCTGGTTGAAGGGGTGCGTCGCGGGATCGATATGTTCGACTGCGTCATGCCGACGCGCAATGCGCGCAACGGCCACCTGTTCGTCACCGACGGCGTGGTGAAAATCCGTAACGCGAAGCACAAGAGCGATACTTCGCCGCTGGATTCAGAATGTGATTGCTACACCTGTCGCAACTATTCACGCGCTTACTTGCATCATCTTGACCGTTGCAACGAAATATTGGGCGCGCGACTCAATACCATTCATAACCTGCGATACTATCAGCGCTTAATGGCTGGTTTACGCAAGGCTATTGAAGAGGGTAAATTAGAGAGCTTCGTGACCGATTTTTACCAACGTCAGGGTCGAACCGTTCCACCTTTGAACGTTGACTAATTTTAATAATGAGGGAATTTCAATGAGCTTTTTTATTTCTGATGCGGTAGCAGCAACCGGTGGCGCGGCGCAGGGCAGCCCGATGTCTCTGATCCTGATGCTGGTGGTGTTTGGTCTGATTTTTTACTTCATGATCCTGCGCCCACAGCAGAAACGCACCAAGGAACATAAAAACCTGATGAACTCCATTGCCAAAGGCGATGAAGTACTGACCAACGGTGGCCTGGTTGGGCGCGTCACTAAAGTCGCGGAAAGCGGCTACATCGCTATCGCGCTGAACGATACCACTGAAGTGGTTATCAAACGTGACTTCGTAGCTGCCGTTCTGCCGAAAGGCACCATGAAGGCGCTGTAATTACCCATTTTCCCTAAGGGAACTGCCGTGTTAAACCGTTATCCTTTGTGGAAGTACGTCATGCTGGTCGTCGTCATTGTCGTCGGCTTAGTGTATGCGCTTCCCAACCTGTATGGTGAGGATCCGGCCGTTCAAATCACTGGCGCGCGCGGCGTCGCCGCCAGTGAGCAAACGCTGATCCAGGTCCAGAAAACACTACAAGAAGAAAAAATTACCGCGAAGTCTGTGGCACTGGAAGAGGGCGCAATTCTTGCGCGCTTCGACACCACTGATATCCAGCTGCGCGCGCGCGAAGCGCTGATGGGCGTGCTGGGTGACAAATACGTCGTGGCGCTTAACCTTGCTCCGGCAACCCCGCGCTGGCTGGCGGCCCTGTATGCCGAGCCGATGAAGCTGGGTCTTGATCTGCGCGGCGGCGTGCACTTCCTGATGGAAGTCGACATGGATACCGCGCTGGGCAAACTGCAGGAACAAAATATCGACAGCCTGCGCAGCGAACTGCGTGATAAAGGCATTCCTTACGCGACCGTGCGTAAAGAAGACAACTACGGCCTGAGCATCGCTTTCCGCGACAGCGCCGCGCGCGACCAGGCTATCTCATACCTTAGCCCTCGTCACCGCGATCTGGTTATCTCCACTCAGGGCAGCACTGGCCTGAAAGCCGTGATGACCGACGACCGTCTGAAAGAAGCCCGCGAATATGCCGTTCAGCAGAACATCAATATCCTGCGTAACCGTGTAAACCAGCTGGGCGTTGCCGAACCTCTGGTTCAGCGTCAGGGCGCCGACCGTATTGTGGTTGAACTGCCGGGTATCCAGGACACCGCGCGTGCGAAAGAGATCCTCGGCGCGACCGCGACCCTGGAATTCCGTCTGGTTAACACTAACGTTGATAGCGCCGCGGCGGCCGCCGGTCGCGTTCCGGGCGACTCTGAAGTGAAATATACCCGCGAAGGCCAGCCGGTTGTGCTGTACAAGCGCGTCATCCTCACCGGTGACCACATCACCGACTCGACGTCGAGCATGGATGAGTACAACCAGGCGCAGGTTAACATCTCCCTGGATAGCGCTGGCGGCAACATCATGTCTAACTTCACCAAGGACAACATCGGTAAACCGATGGCGACCCTGTTTGTGGAGTACAAAGACAGCGGGAAGAAAGATGCCAACGGGCGCGCGATTCTGGCGAAAGAGGAAGAGGTGATTAACATCGCCAACATCCAGTCTCGTCTGGGTAACAGCTTCCGTATTACCGGCATCAGCAACCCGACCGAAGCGCGCCAGCTCTCCCTGCTGCTGCGTGCAGGCGCGCTGATTGCGCCGATTCAGATTGTTGAAGAACGGACCATCGGTCCAACCCTCGGTATGCAGAACATCAAGCAGGGCCTGGAAGCGTGTCTGGCCGGTCTGGTGGTCTCCATCCTGTTTATGATCTTCTTCTACAAGAAGTTCGGCCTGATTGCGACCTCTGCGCTGGTGGCTAACCTGGTGCTGATTGTCGGCATTATGTCCCTGATTCCGGGGGCGACGCTGACCATGCCGGGGATTGCGGGGATCGTGTTAACCCTTGCGGTGGCGGTCGATGCGAACGTTCTGATTAACGAACGTATTAAAGAAGAGCTGAGCAACGGGCGCTCCGTGCAGCAGGCGATTGACGAAGGTTATCGCGGCGCGTTCAGCTCCATCTTTGATGCCAACATTACGACGCTTATCAAAGTCATTATCCTGTACGCGGTCGGTACCGGTGCCATTAAAGGGTTTGCGATTACCACCGGTATCGGTATTGCGACCTCAATGTTTACCGCTATCGTCGGCACCCGTGCCATCGTGAACCTGCTGTACGGCGGCAAGCGCGTTAAAAAGCTGTCTATCTGAGGAGTGCGTTGTGGCACAGGAATATACTGTTGAACAATTGAACCACGGCCGTAAAGTCTGGGACTTTATGCGCTGGGACTACTGGGCTTTCGGCATTTCAGGTTTTCTGCTGATTTTGTCCATCGCTATTATTGGCGTGCGCGGGTTTAACTGGGGTCTGGATTTCACCGGCGGTACGGTGATTGAGATCACCCTCGAAAAACCTGTCGATATGGACCAGGTGCGTCAGTCGCTGCAGAAGGCGGGCTTTGAAGAGCCGCAGCTGCAAAACTTCGGCAGCAGCCGCGACATCATGGTGCGTATGCCGCCGGTGCATGACGCCAACGGCAGCCAGGAGCTGGGCAGCAAGGTCGTTAGCGTGATTAACGACTCGACCAGCCAGAACGCGACGGTCAAACGTATTGAGTTTGTGGGGCCGAGCGTTGGCGCGGACCTTGCGCAGACCGGCGCGCTGGCGCTGATAGCCGCGCTGGTGTGTATCCTGATCTACGTCGGCTTCCGCTTTGAGTGGCGTCTGGCGGCAGGGGTGGTTATCGCGCTGGCGCACGACGTGGTGATCACCATGGGCGTGCTGTCGCTACTGCATATCGAGATCGACCTGACCATTGTGGCCTCGTTGATGTCGGTTATCGGCTACTCGCTGAACGACAGTATCGTGGTATCCGACCGTATTCGTGAAAACTTCCGCAAGATTCGCCGCGGTACGCCGTACGAAATCTTTAACGTGTCGTTGACGCAAACGCTGCACCGTACCTTGATCACCTCCGGGACAACCTTGATGGTTATCCTGATGCTGTACCTCTTCGGCGGTCCGATTCTGGAAGGCTTCTCGCTGACCATGCTGATCGGTGTCTCCATCGGTACGGCTTCTTCTATCTACGTCGCGTCCGCGCTGGCGCTGAAGCTGGGCATGAAGCGCGAGCACATGCTGCAGCAGAAAGTCGAGAAAGAAGGGGCGGATCAGCCGTCAATTCTGCCGTAAGGCAATCGCGTAGCGATAAAACGAATCCCGGTCGCAAGGCCGGGATTTTTTTATTACAGCCGCCCGGATTTTGGTTACTCTCCCGTATCAGCACGCAATGACATGGAGAAATGCCGATGGCTGTCGTAACGCTTTCCACCGTTCCTCAACCCCCGCTCTGGCACGATGTGCCTTCCGTTACGCTTAACGACGACACGCTGCGGCTGCGCAAGTCCAGGGTGCTGGCAAATATGCGTCAGTCCGGCGTAGACACGCTTATCGTCTATGCCGACAAAGAGCACGGCGGCAACTTTGAGTATCTCACCGGCTTTATTCCCCGTTTCGAAGAGGCGCTGCTGGTGCTGCATCGGGACGGTGAAGCGGTGCTGGTGCTGGGTAACGAGAATCTCAAGCTGGCAGGCCATGCCCGGCTGGAAAACCGTGTGATTCACGCCCCGTGGTTTTCGCTGCCCAATCAGCCGATGGAAACCGGTAAAACGCTGGCTCAGCGGCTTCAGGAGGCAGGCGTTGCGGCGGAAAACCGAATTGGCCTGGCGGGCTGGAAGCTCTTTACCGGCGCGGCGGATGACCGCGCGCAGATGTTCGATCTGCCTGCCTTTATCGTGGACGCTATTCGCCAGGCCGCCGGCCCGCAGGCAAGATTAACTAACGCCACCGGCATTTTTATCGACCCGGCAAGCGGAGCGCGAGTCACCAATAATGCCAACGAGCTGGCGCACTATGAGTACGGCGCAAATCTGGCTTCCACCGCGATTCTCACCGCGCTTAACGCCGTTGCGCCGGGTAAAACGGAAAAGCAAATCGGCGCGCTGCTGGCGGCGGAAGGGCAGCCTAATAGCGTGGTGATGATTGCCGCTACCGGCGAGCGCTTCGCCTGGGCGAATCTTTATCCGGGCGATAAGGTGATTCAGCGCGGAGATAAATTCTCGCTGACCACCGGCTTCAAAGGCGGCCTGAGCAGCCGCGCCGCCTACGTGGTGGCCGATGAGAGCGAACTGGCGCCCGAGGTGGCTGATTATCTCGAGGTCGTGGCGAAGCCCTATTTCAACGCGGTGGTGAACTGGATGGAAAATCTGCGCATCGGCATGCGCGGCGGCGATATGTATGCGCTGATAGAGCAGGCGTTGCCGAAGGCGGAATATCACTGGCACCTGAATCCGGGGCATCTGGTCGCGGATGAGGAGTGGCTCTGTTCGCCCATTGGCCCCCATTCAACCGCCTGCCTGCAAAGCGGGATGATACTGCAAATCGACATCATTCCTTCCCGCCCGGGCTACGGCGGCGCAAGCATTGAAGATACCGTGGCGCTTGCCGATAGCGCGTTGCGTCGGGAGCTGGCGCAGCGCTATCCCGAACTCTGGCAGCGTATCGTCGCCCGGCGCTTGTATATCGGCGAGCAGCTTGGCATTGTGCTTCCTGAAGAGGTGCTGCCATTTTCCAGTACCGTGGGATACCTGCGTCCGTGGCTGCTGAGTCCCGAGCGCGCGCTGGTGTGCGCACCATACTGACACAATGCTGTCAGTAGGCCTGTCTTACACTCCTCCTGAACCCAAACAATGGACAGGAGGATGTATGAACAACGTAATTAACTGGTTTGAGATCCCGGTTGCGGAGATGGATCGTGCCGTGGCGTTTTACGAGCCGGTGATGCAGGTGACGCTGCGTCGGGAAAAAATGGATTGCATCGAGATGGCCGTTTTCCCGCATGAGGATCCGGCTCCCGGCGGCGCGCTGGCAAAGTTCGATGGCGTTAAGCCCTCCGATCAGGGATGTATTATCTATCTGCATACTGACAATCTGGCGGCCACGCTCGATCGCGTCAACTCGGCGGGCGGAAGCTGCGTGTTTGGCCCCCTTGAGCTGGCGGACGATATCGGCACGATTGCCCTGTTTATTGACAGTGAGGGTAATCGGATTGGCCTTCACCAACCCGCGTAAATGAGACAACAGAAATGAGCCGACGCGCCGACCGCCTTTTTCAAATCGTCCAGATCCTGCGCGGGAGGAGATTAACCACCGCCGGGCTGCTGGCCGAGCGGCTCGGCGTGTCAGAGCGCACCATCTACCGCGACATTCGCGACCTCTCGCTCTCCGGCGTCCCGGTTGAGGGGGAAGCCGGGAGCGGCTACCGGCTGCTGGCAGGCTATGACCTACCGCCGCTGATGCTAACAACCCAGGAATCGGAAGCGCTGATGGCCGCTATACGGCTGCTGCAAACCTGGGGCGGCGCCTCGCTGTCCCAGGCGCTGGAGTCGGCGCAGGAAAAAGTGCTGGCTATTTTGCCTGCCGAGAGCCGGCGCAAGGCGGAGCAGTCGCGCGTGTTCGCACCGGACTTTGGTGCGCAGGGCTATAGTAAAGATCAGTTTGATATAGTGCATCGGGCAGTCTCCGCCCAGCAGGCGCTGGGGCTGCGCTATCGCGATGAAGCGGGAAACGTGTCGCAGCGTGACGTACTGCCGCTGGGGCTTTTTTTCTGGGGCGAGCGCTGGCTGCTGGTGACCTGGTGCGAACTGCGGGAAGATTATCGCTGTTTTCGCCTTGACCGCTGCCTGGAGATTTCCGCCACCGGGCGTCATTTCAGCGAACGAGCCGATCGCTCATTGAGTGATTTCTTGCGTAAGGTGAGATGCGAAGAGCGTTAGCTTTTATGATCCCCGGCGTAGTTGCCGGGGATCATCGAGCCGATTAGAAGTTGTAGCCGACCACGAAGTAACCACCCCAGCCGGTAGAACGGACGTTAAAGTCGCCGTCGCCGAAGTTCAGCTTCGCGTCATCCGCCCACTGGCCGCCGTTGTGGAAGTAACGCGCCACGACGGAGTAGTGCCAGTGATCGTAGTTCAGCGCCAGGATATGGCTGGACGCGATGGAGTTGCTGGTGCGTGAATGCTTACCGTTCAAATCATAAGCGTTGTCATCGCCCAGATCGGAGCCCCAGTCAAAGTTGGTGAAGCCGATATAGCTCAGTGAACCGCCCCACAGGTCGGTCAGCGGCACGAAGTATTTCACTTTGAAGCGGTAGCCGTCCCACTCGTTCTCGTTTGATGCGCCATAGTTTTGCCACTGATATTTCGCATAGACGTTGAGCGAGAGGCTCATCGGCAGGCCGGTATCGATATCGGTACCCAGACCCATATACCAGGTGCTCTGACGACCGGACTTGTTGCGGCCCATGTCGTAGATATAGTTGTTAGCGAAATACCACTCTTTGAACGGGCCGAAGCTGAGGTCGGTACCGGTCAGTTTGTCGATGGAGAAGCGCGGCTCAATTTCCATAAACAGCGGGGAACCGTGGTTCCAGATACCTTTCGCGTTGGTGTTACCACCGAAGAATACCGGAGCATCCATATAGCCATAGAAATCAAACCAGTCTTTCTTGGCGAACGCTTCATATTCCAGATAAGTATCGTTACGGATCTGCGGCCCAAAACGAGTGTGGTAGCTGCCCACCACGTTTACACTCTGGTGCCACCAATCAGACAGGTATTGCGGTTTGTCGTTTTCTGCCGCGCTGGCAGAGAAAGATGCGGAGAGCGCCAGAGCTGCGCCGGCTTCCAGTAATGTTTTTTTCATAATGATGCCACTGTTTAAATTAAGCCTGAAGGCGTTAAAAGAAGCGCCGAAGCGTTTCTAAATATTTCGTATTTCTGTGGCGTCTATTATAGGAATCATTGCTCACAAAAATATGTGTTGTTTCACATAACGAACACATGCGTAATCGATTGCGTTCACGATTTTATGCATTTCTTGCGGGAATGCCACCGAAATTCATAAATTCTGGCAATTTTTAGTGAACTGAATGGAAAATCTGTAAGTGGATTAGCATGAGGGGAGGGGAGCCGGATGTTCAGGGCATCCGGCTGAGGGCGTTACGGCGTGTTTGCGGGCTGGATATCGTGGATGCGGACAAAGCCAACCTGCTCGGGCGTGCCATTCAGGCGTAGCGGAATATCGACGTCGCTCGGCGCCAGAACGCTTGCCGGCGCGCTAATCAGCTGATTTTGTACGTTAACTTCCTGATAGCTATCGGTGGTGCCGCTGATCTGCCCGGAGGCGACCGTCGCGCTAAAGGCCGGCAGCGGATCGTTTGATTCACCCTGGATACGCAGGGTCAGGCGGGTACCGTCGCCATCCGGCGCGATATTGAGCAGCGACATGCGCAGCGCACCAATCTGGCTTTTCAGGCGAGCTGGCGTTTTCGCCTCCGGCAGCAGGTATACGCCGCTGTTTGATTTCGCGTTCAGAACGTTTTGCTGAGTAATTTTTACCGTTTGCTGATTGAGCTGGGTCATCTCTTTGCTCAGGGTGCTCACGCTCTGGTTCATCTGGCGGATTTCGCTTTGCTGCGCGCAGGCGCTGAGGGTGAAAATGCTACCCACAATGGCCAGCTTTAAATAACGTCTTGTCATAGTTGGGATTCCGTTAACAGAGGATGCTTAATGGTAGACCGATCGGATAATCGCACTATAGATCCTTTGTCTCAAAAGCTCTTTCTTTGTTGTCGGGTCACTTCGCGGTAAACTACCCGTTAGTTTAACTACATGTCAGGACGCGCCATGCATTGCCCTTTCTGTTTCGCCGTAGATACCAAAGTTATCGACTCTCGTCTGGTGGGCGAGGGCTCTTCCGTGCGTCGTCGTCGTCAGTGTCTGGTCTGTAATGAACGTTTTACGACGTTTGAAGTGGCGGAACTGGTGATGCCGCGAGTCGTAAAAAGCAACGACGTGCGCGAGCCTTTTAATGAGGACAAACTGCGCAGCGGTATGCTGAAAGCGCTGGAGAAGCGCCCGGTCAGCTCAGACGATGTCGAAATGGCGGTTAACCATATAAAAACCCACCTGCGCGGGACCGGCGAGCGGGAAGTGCCGAGCAAAATGATCGGCAACCTGGTGATGGAACAGCTGAAAAAGCTCGATAAAGTCGCCTACATCCGCTTTGCTTCCGTCTATCGCAGCTTCGAAGATATCAAAGAGTTTGGCGAAGAGATCGCCCGCTTACAGGACTGAGCCCATGCAGGATGAAATATACATGGCGCGAGCGCTGAAGCTGGCCGCGCGCGGACGCTTCACCACGCACCCAAACCCGAATGTCGGCTGCGTGATCGTTAAAGATGGCCAGATCGTCGGCGAAGGTTTTCACTATCGCGCCGGTGAACCGCACGCGGAAGTGCACGCGCTGCGCATGGCGGGCGAAAAAGCGAAAGGCGCGACGGCGTACGTCACGCTGGAGCCCTGTAGCCATCACGGGCGAACGCCGCCGTGCTGCGAGGCGCTGATTGCCGCAGGGGTGACCCGCGTGGTTGCGGCGATGCAGGACCCGAACCCGCAGGTCGCGGGTCGCGGTTTGTACCGTTTGCAGCAGGAAGGGGTCGACGTCAGTCACGGGCTGATGATGAACGAAGCCGAGGCGCTGAATAAAGGTTTTCTTAAGCGGATGCGCACCGGTTTTCCCTGGATTCAGTTAAAAATGGGCGCATCGCTGGATGGGCGCACGGCGATGGCCAGCGGAGAGAGCCAGTGGATCACCTCACCGCAGGCGCGGCGCGATGTGCAGCGCCTGCGCGCGCAAAGCCACGCCATCCTGACCAGCAGCGCGACGGTGCTGGCGGATGACCCGGCGCTAACCGTACGCTGGGACGAGCTCAACGCCGACACCCAGGCGCTGTATCCGCAGGAAAACCTGCGCCAGCCTTTGCGTATCGTTATCGATAGTCAGAATCGCGTCACGCCGCAGCATCGTATCGTGGAGCAGGCGGGTGAAACGCTGTTTGCCCGTACCCGTGAAGATGAACGCCAGTGGCCGGAGAACGTACGCACGCTGCTGGTGCCGGAGCATAACGGTCGCCTGGATCTGGTGGTCCTGATGATGCTGCTGGGCAAACAGCAAATTAACTCGATCTGGGTGGAAGCAGGCCCCACCCTTGCCGGCGCGCTGCTGGAGGCCGGGCTGGTGGACGAGCTTATCGTCTATATTGCGCCTAAACTGTTAGGCAGCGATGCGCGCGGATTATGTGTACTGCCGGGGCTTGAGAAACTTGAGCAAGCACCCCATTTCAAATTCAATGAGATACGTCATGTAGGCCCGGATATTTGCCTGCATTTAGTGAACGCTTGATTTCCCCGGACAAAAGGGAAAGCAGTGCGCCGATTATTATGATAGAATCCGCCCCCCTTGCGGGGCCAAATGAACTGAACCCGAAGGAAGAGTATGAACATTATTGAAGCTAACGTTGCTACCCCGGACGCTCGCGTCGCCATCACCATCGCGCGTTTCAACAACTTTATCAACGACAGCCTGCTGGATGGCGCGATTGACGCCCTGAAGCGTATTGGCCAGGTCAAAGATGAAAACATTACCGTGGTTTGGGTTCCAGGCGCGTATGAGCTGCCGCTGGCGGCTGACGCACTGGCGAAAACCGGTAAGTATGACGCAGTGATCGCGCTGGGTACCGTTATCCGTGGCGGCACCGCGCACTTTGAATATGTGGCTGGCGGTGCAAGCAATGGCCTGGCGCACGTCGCTCAGGACAGCGGAATCCCGGTAGCCTTCGGTGTTCTGACCACAGAAAGTATTGAACAAGCCATCGAACGCGCTGGCACCAAAGCCGGTAACAAAGGCGCTGAAGCCGCGTTGACCGCGCTGGAAATGATTAACGTATTGAAAGCCATCAAGGCCTGATTTTTGTAAGGGGAATTCCGTGAAACCTGCTGCTCGTCGCCGCGCCCGTGAGTGTGCTGTCCAGGCGCTTTACTCCTGGCAGTTGTCCAAAAACGACATCGCTGATGTCGAATACCAGTTCCTGGCGGAACAGGATGTGAAAGATGTAGACGTTCTGTATTTCCGCGAACTGCTGTCCGGAGTGGCGACTAACAGCGCGTATCTCGACGGCCTGATGAAGCCGTATCTTTCTCGTCTGCTGGACGAGCTGGGTCAGGTGGAAAAAGCGGTGCTGCGTATCGCACTGTTTGAGCTGTCAAAGCGTAGCGATGTACCGTACAAAGTTGCGATTAACGAAGCCATCGAACTGGCGAAAACCTTTGGCGCTGAAGATAGCCATAAGTTTGTCAACGGCGTGCTGGACAAAGCTGCCCCGGTAATTCGTCCCAACAAAAAGTAAATTCCAGGGCCGGTTTTTGCAGAGTCTCACTTCTGCAAACCGGCCTTATTCTTTTCTTTTTCTGAGGCATAACGTATGGCATGCGGCGAATTTTCCCTGATTGCCCGTTATTTTGATCGCGTAAAAAGCGCACGTCTTGATGTTGAAACCGGCATTGGCGACGACTGCGCGCTCCTGAACATCCCCGAGAAAAAAACGCTGGCAATCAGCACCGACACCCTGGTGGCGGGAAACCATTTTTTACCCGATATCGACCCTGCCGACCTCGCCTATAAAGCGCTGGCGGTCAACCTGAGCGACCTGGCGGCAATGGGCGCTGAACCGGCGTGGCTAACCCTGGCCCTGACCCTGCCGGAAGCGGACGAAGCCTGGCTTGAGGCCTTTAGCGACAGCCTGTTCGTGCAGCTTAATTATTACGATATGCAGCTCATTGGCGGCGATACCACGCGCGGACCGCTGTCGATGACGCTGGGTATTCACGGCTATGTGCCGACGGGACGCGCTTTGAAGCGCTCCGGGGCAAAGCATGGCGACTGGATTTACGTCACCGGCACGCCGGGAGACAGCGCAGCGGGTCTGGCGATTTTGCAGGATCGGCTGCAGGTTGAAGATGACGCCGACGCGGATTATCTCCTGGCGCGCCATCTGCGTCCGCTGCCGCGGGTTCTGCAGGGGCAGGCGCTGCGCGATTTGGCGAACGCCGCCATCGATCTCTCCGACGGCCTGATTTCTGACCTGGGGCATATTCTCAAGGCCAGCGGCTGCGGCGCGCGCGTCGATCTTGATGCGATGCCGTTCTCGGATGCGATGCTGCGCCAGGTTGAGCCTGAGCAGGCGCTGCGCTGGGCGCTCTCCGGCGGTGAAGATTACGAGCTGTGCTTTACCGTACCTGAACTCAATCGCGGGGCGCTGGACGTGGCCCTTGCCAACCTCGGCGCGCGTTTTACCTGCATTGGGCAGATCCTGCCGGAATCGGAAGGTCTGCAGTTCACACGCGAAGGTAAGCCCGTCACGTTCGATTTTAAGGGATACGATCATTTTGGCGCGTAGTAGAGATGTGGCGAAAAGCCGCCTGAAGATGAGCAACCCCTGGCATCTGCTGGCAACGGGATTTGGCAGCGGCCTTAGCCCCGTGGTTCCCGGCACTATGGGATCGCTGGCGTCGATCCCCTTCTGGTATTTGCTGACCTTACTCCCCTGGCAGCTCTATTCGCTGGCGGTGATGATGAGCATCTGCATTGGCGTCTATATTTGCCACCGTACGGCGAAAGATATGGGTACCCACGATCATGGCAGCATTGTCTGGGATGAGTTTGTCGGGATGTGGATCACCCTGATGGCTCTACCGACGATGGACTGGCAGTGGGTCGCCGCTGGATTTGTGATTTTCCGCCTCTTTGATATGTGGAAGCCGTGGCCCATCCGCTGGTTCGACCGCAATATCCACGGCGGGATGGGGATCATGGTGGACGATATTGTCGCCGGGGTGATTTCCGCCGGGGTGCTGTACGTGATTGGCCACCACTGGCCGATTGGTCTTTTTTAAACCAGTCTGGCCCGGCTGGCCTGGCGCCTCTGGGAAATTGAGCAGGCAGGCTTTTCCCGGAGGCGGTGGTGAACTCGTCGTCCGCAGATGCTGGTGAACCTGTAGCCCGGCTAAGCGCAGCGCGAGCCGGGAATCGGCAGGGAACCGCGCGTTACTTGAACCCCACAATCGGGTGCGGTTTATACGGCGTCTCCAGCTTTTCAATCTGATCCGGCGTCAGCGTTAAATCGACCGCATGCAGCAGCTCATCCAGCTGCTCCTGCCTTGAGGCGCCGATAATCGGCGCGGCCACGCCCGGCTTGCTCAATAGCCAGGCCAGCGCCACCTGCGCGCGGTTGGCGTCAAGCTCTTCCGCGACTTCGGCCAGGTTTGTCGCGATCAGTTCATCATTCTCATCAGTGGCATTGTAAAGCGCCTTACCGACTTCATCGGATACCAGACGGGCGGTGGTTTCCCCCCACGGACGGGTCAGGCGACCGCGCGCCAGCGGACTCCACGGCATCACCGCGACGCCCTCACGGCTGCACAGTGGCAGCATTTCGTTTTCTTCTTCACGATAAATCAGATTGTAGTGATCCTGCATGGTGACGAAGCGGGCCCAGTTATTCTGCCGCTGTAGCGCTAACGCCTGGGCAAACTGGCGGGCATGCATTGACGATGCGCCGATATAGCGGGCTTTACCCGCCTTGACGACGTCGTTTAGCGCTTCGAGAGTTTCTTCAATGGGCGTGGTGTAATCCCAGCGATGAATTTGCAGCAGATCGACATACTCCATGCCGAGGCGGCGCAGGCTGTCGTCAATGGAGCGCAGGATCTGCGCGCGCGACAGTCCCTGCGGCAGATCGCCCACCTGATGGTAAACCTTGGTGGCGACGATCACGGAATCGCGACGGGCATACTCACGCAGCGCGCGCCCGAGGATCTCTTCGCTGCTGCCGTCAGAGTAGTTATTCGAGGTGTCGAAGAAGTTAATGCCGCCCTCGAGGGCGTATTTTATCAGCGGGCGGCTGCTCTCTTCCGGTAAGGTCCATGCATGGTTACCGCGGTCCGGTTCGCCAAAGGTCATACAGCCGAGGCAGAGTCGGGAAACGCGGAGATCGGTATCGCCAAGAGGGATATAGTGCATAGTGCGCTCCTGCTACGGGTAAAGGGTATCCTTTAAGCATAGCAGGAGCGGTGGCGGCAATTATGCCAGCCAGGCGTGGATTTTGGCTTCTATTCCGGCGGCGTCCAGGCCGAGGTCGGCGTGCGCTTCTTCCTGGGTTCCCTGCGGGATAAAGAAATCAGGCAGGCCGAGATTGAGCACAGGAATCGCGCGGCGGCGGGACATCAGCAGCTCATTCACGCCGCTGCCCGCACCGCCCATAATGGCATTCTCTTCCAGGGTGACCAGCACTTCGTGTTCTGCGGCCAGCTGTAGCACCAGCGCTTCATCCAGCGGTTTGGCAAAGCGCATATCCACCAGGGTGGCGTTAAGCTTTTCCGCGACTTTTGCCGCCTGCGGCAGCAGCGTGCCGAAGTTCAGAATCGCGATTTTTTCACCTTCGCGTTTCACTACGCCTTTCCCGATAGGCAGCGAGGCTAGCGGTTCAAAGGCCGCGCCGGTACCGGAGCCGCGCGGATAGCGCACCGCGCTCGGGCCGTCGTTGTAGTGATAACCGGTATACAGCATCTGGCGGCACTCGTTCTCATCGCTGGGGGTCATGATGACCATGTCAGGAATGCAGCGCAGGAAGGAGATATCAAACGCGCCCTGATGGGTTTGCCCATCGGCGCCGACGATACCCGCACGGTCGATAGCGAACAGCACCGGCAGCTTCTGGATGGCGACATCGTGAATCACCTGATCGTAGGCGCGCTGCAGGAAGGTGGAGTAGATCGCCACCACCGGCTTATAGCCGCCGATCGCCAGGCCGGCGGCAAAGGTCACCGCGTGCTGCTCGGCAATGGCCACGTCGAAATACTGGTCGGGGTATTTTTTCGAGAACTCGACCATCCCGGAACCTTCGCGCATCGCTGGCGTGACGGCCATCAGCTTGTCATCTTTCGCGGCGGTTTCGCACAGCCAGTCGCCAAAGATTTTCGAGTAAGAGGGCAGGCCGCCGCTGCTTTTCGGCAGCACGCCGCTGGTGTGATCGAATTTTGGCACCGCGTGGAAGGTGATCGGGTCTTTTTCGGCGGGCTCATAGCCGCGGCCTTTTTTGGTCATAATATGCAGGAACTGCGGCCCTTTCAGGTCGCGCATATTCTTCAGCGTATTTACCAGACCGATAACATCATGACCGTCCACCGGCCCAATGTAGTTAAAGCCCAGCTCTTCAAACAGGGTCCCCGGAACCACCATCCCTTTGATATGTTCCTCGGTGCGTTTGAGCAGCTCTTTAATCGGCGGCACGCCAGAGAAGACCTTTTTGCCGCCTTCGCGCAGCGTGGAGTAGAGTTTGCCGGAGAGCAGCTGCGCCAGATGATTGTTTAGCGCACCGACGTTCTCGGAGATCGACATTTCGTTGTCGTTGAGCACCACCAGCAGATCGGGTTTGATATCGCCAGCGTGGTTCATCGCTTCAAACGCCATCCCGGCGGTTATCGCCCCGTCGCCGATTACGCAAACCGCGCGGCGCTGCTTATCCTCTTTGGCTGCGGCGATAGCTATGCCGATTCCGGCAGAGATGGAGGTCGACGAGTGGCCGACGCTCAGGACGTCATACTCGCTTTCTCCGCGCCACGGGAAGGGGTGCAGCCCGCCTTTCTGGCGGATGGTGCCAATCCGATCGCGGCGTCCGGTCAGAATTTTATGCGGGTAAGCCTGGTGGCCGACGTCCCAGATCAGGCGATCGAAAGGCGTGTTGTAGACGTAGTGCAGCGCCACGGTTAGTTCTACCGTACCGAGCCCGGAGGCAAAGTGTCCGCTGGAGCGGCTGACGCTGTCCAGCAGATAACGCCGCAGTTCGTCGCACAGTTTCGGCAGGCTATCTTTCGGCAACAAACGCAACTCCTGGGTGGAATCCACCAGCGCCAGGGTCGGGTATTTGGCAATATCAAAACTCATCAGAGACTCATTTATTGTTTATTTATCACGCTGAATTATGTAATTCGCGAGCGCTTCCAGTGCCGTGGTATCCAGAGATTGCGCGGCCAGCTCAGTTAACGACCGGCGGGCGTCGGTAATCAGGTCAAAGGCCTTTTTCCGGGCTTGCTCGAGTCCCAAAAGGGCGGGGTAGGTACTTTTGCCCAGCTGCTGGTCGGCTCCCTGACGTTTGCCAAGTGTGGCAGTATCCCCTACCACGTCGAGAATGTCATCCTGGACCTGGAAGGCGAGACCGATGTTCTCGGCGTATCGATCGAGAGCGGGTAGCGCCCTGCGTCCGGCTTCACCTGCGCTCAGCGCGCCCATTCGTACCGCGGCGCGAATCAACGCGCCGGTCTTATGGCGGTGAATTCGCTCCAGCGACGTCAGATCAACCTGATGGCCTTCCGCTTCCAGATCCAGCGCCTGACCGCCGCACATACCCGCGATGCCGCTGGCCTGGGCCAGCTCAGAAATCATCGCCAGGCGATCGCGATCCGGCACTTCCGGCATCGGCGCATCACTCAGTATAGAAAACGCCAGCGTTTGTAGGGCGTCTCCGGCAAGAATTGCGTTCGCTTCGCCGAATTTTATATGGCAGGTCGGCTGGCCGCGGCGTAAATCGTCATCGTCCATCGCCGGGAGGTCATCGTGCATCAGCGAATAGGCATGGATGCATTCGACGGCGGCGGCAGGGGCATCCAGCGTAGCGCGGCTAACGCCAAACATATCGCCGGTCGCGTAAACCAGGAACGGGCGCAGGCGTTTGCCGCCTAATAGTGCGCCATACTGCATGGCTTCGACCAGCGGAGTGTTCTGAAAGGGCTGCGGAGCGATAAAACGGCGCAGCGCTTCGTTAGCCTGCTCGACGCACGCCTGTAGCTGTTGCGGGAAGTCCATTTATTCAGCGTCCGGCGTAAAAGGGGTAAGCGGCGCGTCTTCGCTATCCGCCAGCAGAATTTGTACGCGCTGTTCGGCCTGCTGCAGCTTTGCCTGCCCCTGGCGCGCCAGCTGGATCCCGCGCTCGAATTCGCCGAGCGCTTCTTCTAACGGCAGCGAGCCGCTTTCCAGACGATTAACAATTTGCTCCAGCTCGCCCAGGGCGGTTTCAAAGCTGGCCGGGGCCTCATTTTTCTTTGGCATAGTGAATATAGACTCTTGTAATGTCTCGATGGCTATCAATATGGTAACGAAGTCGCGCGGTTAATCAAATAACGCGCAATGCCAGGTGAAAAGCGTCCAATAGTGGTATACTCCGCGCCCTGGATGCAGACGCCAGTCGCGCCTGTACAACTTTTTATGCTTAAAGCCCCGTCGGGCTTGCCAACGAATAGTGTCGCCATGAAGTTTATCATTAAATTGTTCCCGGAAATCACCATCAAAAGCCAATCTGTGCGATTGCGCTTCATTAAAATTTTAACCGGGAACATTCGTAACGTTCTCAAAAACTATGATGAGACGCTTGCCGTCGTTCGTCACTGGGATCATATCGAGGTCCGGGCGAAGGATGAAAACCAGCGTCCGGCGATTCGCGATGCCCTGACCCGTATCCCCGGTATCCACCATATTCTGGAAGTCGAAGACGTTCCTTATACCTCCCTGCACGATATTTTCGAGCAGACGCTGCCGCTGTGGCGTGACGCGCTGGAAGGTAAAACGTTCTGCGTGCGCGTTAAGCGTCGCGGTAAGCATGAGTTTACCTCAATCGAAGTGGAGCGCTACGTCGGCGGCGGTTTGAACCAGCATATTGAAACGGCGCGAGTGAAGCTGACCGATCCCGATGTGACGGTTAACCTCGAGATCGAAAACGATCGCCTGCTGCTGGTTAAAGGGCGCTACGAAGGTATCGGCGGTTTCCCGATCGGCACCCAGGAAGACGTGCTGTCGCTCATTTCCGGCGGTTTCGACTCCGGCGTTTCCAGCTATATGCTGATGCGCCGCGGCTGCCGCGTGCATTACTGCTTCTTTAACCTCGGCGGCGCGGCCCATGAAATCGGCGTGCGTCAGGTCGCGCACTATCTGTGGAACCGCTTCGGCAGCTCACACCGCGTGCGCTTCGTGGCGATTAACTTCGAGCCGGTGGTGGGTGAGATCCTGGAGAAAGTCGACGACGGTCAGATGGGCGTGGTGCTCAAGCGCATGATGGTGCGCGCGGCGTCAAAAGTCGCCGAGCGCTACGGCGTCCAGGCGCTGGTCACCGGCGAGGCGTTAGGCCAGGTTTCCAGCCAGACGCTGACCAACCTGCGCCTGATCGACAACGTCTCGGATACGCTGATTCTGCGTCCGCTGATTTCGCACGATAAAGAGCACATTATTGACCTCGCGCGTGAAATCGGCACTGAAGATTTTGCCCGCACCATGCCGGAATACTGCGGCGTTATCTCGAAGAGCCCCACCGTGAAAGCGGTGAAGGCGAAGATCGAGGCGGAAGAAGAGCACTTCGATTTCAGCATCCTTGAGAAAGTGGTGGCGGAAGCGAGCAACATTGATATCCGCGATATCGCTCAGCAGACCGAGCAGGACGTAGTGGAAGTGGAAACCGTCAGCGGTTTTGGCCCTGACGACGCGATCCTCGATATCCGCTCTATCGACGAGCAGGACGATAAGCCGCTGAAGGTGGAAGGCGTGGACGTGGTTTCTCTGCCGTTCTATAAGCTGAGCACCAAATTTGGCGATCTCGACCAGAGTAAAACCTGGCTGCTGTGGTGCGAGCGTGGGGTGATGAGCCGCCTGCAGGCGCTGTATCTGCGCGAGCAGGGCTTTGAAAACGTGAAGGTATATCGCCCCTAGTTCTTCAGGAGCAAGGCGTAATCATGAAAACGGCAACCCTGGGTTGCCGTTTTGCATTTATTCGTAGTAGTTATAAATTCCTGCCGCCATCACCAGCTGTGAAGCGACTTCGTGCGCTTTTTCGCGTCCAACCAGCAGGTCGATCATCTTCAAGGCGAAATCAATTGAGGTTCCCGGCCCCTGGCTGGTGAGCAGCTTAACGCGAGCGTCCCAGACGACGCGCTTATCCTGCCACTGCTCGGCGGGAATGCGTTCTTTCAGCGCCGGAAAGCCGGTCATATTGCCGATGGGGAAAAGGTTGTGCGGCACCAGCACGGTCGGCGCCGCGGCGCAAATCGCCGCAACGATGCGCCCGGAAAGATGGAATTGACGTACTGTTTCAACCAGCAGCGGGCTGTCGCGAAAGCACTCCGCACCCTTAATGCCGCCGGGCAGAACAAGGATATCGAAATCGCCATCGGCCACTTCGACCAGCGGCGCATCGGCCAGTAGCTTAACGCCGCGCGAGCAGACAATGGTCAGGCTGCCATCGCTGGCAACGCTGGCGGTCGTGACCTTTACTCCTCCGCGAACGAGTAAATCAATGGTGGTGACCGCTTCGGTCTCTTCGCTACCAGGGGCGAGGCAAATCAGTGCCGACGCGCTCATATTCATTCTCCTTACGCTTTACCAGTTCAAACAGGCGGGTATTCTCAGGTACGGCGATACCGTGGGCTCGGGCGCGTTTTAACAGATAACCGGTGATATAGTCGATTTCCGTATGGCGCTGGGCGAGAATATCCTGCAGCATGGAGGAGGTATTTTCTGCCGTACTTTCAATAACCTGATGTACATAGAATAACAGGTTTTCCGGCGAGGTATGCATCCCCTCGCGATCCATCACCGCCGCAACTTCATAACAAATTGCGGCGACCTCCTGCGGGTATTCGCGTAAATCGCCGTTCTGACAGTTTTTTAACGCCGTCAGCGGGTTAATCACACAGTTTACCGCCAGCTTGCTCCAGGTCGCGGGGTAGATATTGTTATGCCAGGCGACGTCGGGCAGCACGCTCTGCAGTACATCGGCGAGATAGCTATAATCCTCAGGGTAGGCTTTCGCTGGGCCAATATGGCTGGTGCCGTTGGCGACGTGGACGATTACGTTGCCGTCGCGGCGGGCCGCCTGCGTTGTCGAAGCCAGAAGCAGCGGCTGTTTGAGGCTCTTAAGCTCGTCAACGGTACCCATACCGTTGTGCATGAGCAGAACAGGTACTGACGACGGCAGGATGGCGCTCAGGTTTTTTACCGCGTTAGAGACCTGCCAGGCTTTGAGGGTGACCAGCAGCAGGTCGCTGCTGGCGAGAAAATCAGGATCGTTAGCGGTAAACGATTCATTAAACACGCTGCCGTCGGTTTCAATCACATTGACGCTACAGAATGGCTGTGGGACGCGTAACCAGCCCTGGACTTCATGTCCGTGTTTGTACAGCGCAGTTAGCCATAACTGTCCCAGTGCACCGCATCCGAGTACGGTTACTTTCATTATTCCTCCTCACCTGTGAGTGCTGCATCAGGTGCTCATGGCTAAAGTATAGCGTTATCAGTTATCCTTTCGGGATAACAAGTTGAGTTATGTCGCGTTGCGGGTATTATGCAACGCAAAAGAAACTGAAGGAGAGGAAAAGATGCCATCTTTCGATATTGTCTCTGAAGTCGATCTTCAGGAAGTTCGAAACGCCGTAGAGAACGCGACCCGCGAAGTTGAATCGCGTTTTGATTTCCGTAACGTCGAAGCGAGCTTTGAGCTGAACGAAAAAAACGAGACCATCAAGGTACTCAGCGAGTCTGATTTCCAGATTAACCAGCTGTTGGATATTCTGCGCGCCAAGCTGCTGAAACGCGGAATTGAGGGCAGTTCTATCGAAGTGCCGGACGAGTTCGTGCACAGCGGTAAAACCTGGTTTGTCGATGCGAAGCTGAAGCAGGGCATTGAGAGCGCGACGCAGAAAAAAATCGTCAAGCTGATTAAAGACAGCAAGCTGAAAGTACAGGCGCAGATCCAGGGCGAAGAGATTCGCGTTACCGGTAAATCTCGCGACGACCTGCAGGCGGTTATGGCGCTGGTGCGCGGCGGTGATTTAGGCCAGCCGTTCCAGTTCAAAAACTTCCGCGATTAAAAGAGTCCCGTCTGTCGGCCGGGCACGGCGTTAGCCGCCGCCCGGCAGGACACAAAGCACCGCTCAGAACCGTTTTTGCCTGCCTGTACAAAGGTGCTCGCTTTTATATCCCTTTGATTGCCTGCTCAATTTCAAAGCGGTTAGTGATCTTGCTGTCGATTTTGATATACACCGAACGCTCTTCGCTAATCACCAGCACCTCTTTGACGCCCTCTTTAGCCCGTAAGCGCGCCTCGAGCATTTTGTCCGCGGCGATATCCTCCGGGATCTCGACCCGCAGGCTGCTAACGTACGGCGGCTCGCTCATGGTGCTGGCCACCAGCAGCCACAGCATCGCCAGCAGGGCGCCGAGCAGGAAGACGGTTTGCGAATCAAAAAAGCCATCCACCCAGCCGCCGAGCGCTCCGCCGATGGCCACGCCAAGGAACTGGCTGGTGGAGTAAATGCCCATCGCGGTGCCTTTATATCCGGCCGGTGATTCTTTACTGATTAACGACGGCAGCAGCGCTTCCAGCAGGTTAAACGCGAGGAAAAATAGCTGAACGCCGGCGACCAGCTCCCAGAAATAGCCTCCGGCACCCCAGAGTACGATTTCAGCAATCAGCAGGATGGCGACGCACAGCAGAAAGACGCGCTTCATTTTGCGCTTCACTTCGGCGTAGATAATAAACGGCACCACCGCGACAAATGAGACCAGCATGGTGGCCAGATAGATTTTCCAGTGCTCGGCGGCGGGGAAACCGGCGGCCTCAAGCTGGCCCGGCAGAGCGACAAACGTGGACATCAGCATGATATGCAGGCACATAATGCCGAAATTGAGCTTCAGGAGTTTTGGCTCAGCAAGAACTTTGCTGAAGCAGCCTTTCACCATACCGGACTCGCGGTTCAGCACGTGATTCTGGCTGTTCGGCACCACCCATAGCGTCAGCAGGATGCCGAGCGTCGCCAGAACAGCAATCATCCAGAACAGGGCGTGCAGGCCGAGCTGGTGGGTAACGACAGGCCCGAGAACCATGGCGATAGCAAAGGTGACGCCAAAGCTGACGCCGATAAACGCCATGGCTTTAGTGCGGTTTTGCTCGCGGGTTAAATCGGAAAGCAGCGCCATGACCGCGGCGGCAATCGCCCCGGAGCCCTGCAGCGCGCGGCCAAGAATAATGCCCCAGATAGAGTCAGAAAGCGCGGCGATAACGCTGCCGACAACGAAGATTAACAGGCCGCCGACGATCAGCGGCTTACGGCCAATGCGGTCAGAAAGCAGCCCGAAAGGTATCTGGAATAGCGCCTGGGCCAGCCCGTAAATACCAATTGCCAGTCCGATAAGGGCTTCGCTTGCGCCCTGTAACGCCATGCCGTAAGTGGTCAGAACCGGCAGGACCATAAACATGCCGAGCATGCGCAAAGAGAATACGGTCCCCAAACCCCAGGTCGCACGCAGTTCGCCTGGCGTCATTTTATTATCGTTCATTACCACCTCAATATAAAAACTGCGCATAGTGTAGTGGGGGGAAACAGAAGCGTAAATAAATGTTTGTTTAACAGATATTACGACTGTGTTGCATGATGAGGTGAGTACGGTAGAAAGAAAAAACCAGTGGAGGGGCCTCCACTGGTGTTCAGCGGTTATTGGCAGTTAAAGTCAACCCACTGGCCGCCTGCGTCGGCGGATTTGACGCACTGCTCAACCCAGTAAACGCCGTGAAGACCGGCTTCGACGTCCGGATACCAGAAGGTCTCCAGGAACGCCTGGTCCCCGCGATCCATCGCGTCAATGGCGATAGCGTAGCGGCGATAGAGGTTGGCCCACGCCTCGAACAGCCCTTCAGGGTGACCGCCGCCAATGCGGTCGTCCGCCAGCGCCTGCTGGCTGAGATAGGGCATCCCGCGCTCGAGGACGCGAGCCGGTTCGCCCTGTACCTCATAGCTGAGCTGATTTGGACGCTCATCCCACCATTCGATGCTGGCTTTTTCGCCAATGACGCGGACTTTTTGCGAGTGCATCGCGCCGCTGTTGACCGCGCTGGTCCACAGTGAGCCAACGGCGCCGTTGTTATATTCCATCAGCACAAAGGCGTTATCTTCCAGCGGCGCGCGAGATTTGACGAAGCTTTGACGCGCGCACATCAGGCGGGTGATGTTCAGGTTAGGCACCATCGTCTCGGCAATAAATAGCGGATGGGTCGCCAGATCCCCCAGCACATAGCTAGGGCCGGCATATTTGGGCGTTACCCGCCAGCGGGTGGATTCAGCCTGTAGCTCAACGGCTTCATTATGAAAACCGTGGGCGAACTGCATATTAATAATGCGGATCTCGCCGAGCATCCCTTCCGCTATCATCTGCCGCGCCTGCTGGATCATCTGGTGCCCGGCATAGCCGTACGTGACGCCGATAATTTTATTCTGCTTTTTGCTTAGCGCCAGCAGCTCGCGCGCTTCGTCGGCGGTAAAGCACAGCGGTTTTTCGCAAATAACGTGCAGCCCGGCTTCAAGCGCCGCTTTAGTGATAGCGAAGTGAGTATTGTTCGGCGTCGTTACCGATACGGCTTCAATGCCGTCAGGACGTTTGGCCTCCTCCGCGAACAGCGTTTGGTAATCGGCGTAGCAGCGTTCAGGAGCGATGCCGAGCTGCTCGCCGAATTGACGACCGCGCTCGGCATCGATATCAAGCGCGCCGGCGAGCAGAGTAAAGACGTTGTCGCGAAGCGCCGCACAGCGGTGGCTGTAGCCAATCTGGCTGGTGCCGCCGCCGCCGACCATGCCCCAGCGCAGGGAGCGGGATAAGGGTTTCATGCCGTTTAACATGATGGTGCACTCCTCAATGATAGAGATCCTACGGATTTCAGATGTTCTTCTGTGTACCCGCGCTCGCCGAGCGCGGGCCTGGTTCTAAGGTTTTACATCTCGCCACGGGCTTCGCGTTCTTTCAGGTCATGCATGATCTGCGGGTATTGCTTATCCAGGCGATAAAACAGCAGGGTGATAATGACCACGATCCACAGGAAGAAAGAGCCGTAGAGATAAACGTGGTTAATCATGTCGATAGCGCTTTGCGGCTGAACGCCGGAGCCGCTGCTGGAGCTGACGTAACCCGCCATGCTCAGCAGGCCGGAGATAACCGCGGCGGCAATACCTGCGCCGAGTTTCGTCCCAACGGAACCGGCGGAGAAGATCATCCCTTCCTGTCTGACGCGCGTTTTCCACTGGCCGAATTCGACGGCATCGCCGCAGAATCCGAACAGCACGGCGTTCAGCGGGGCGAAGCCAATACCGCGAATAATCGCGTTTGCCAGCGCCCAGTGGTAATCATCAGAGTTAAACATAAACAGCACCTGGCCGATGGTCGCCAGCACGATGCCGCAGAGGGCAACGTTGCGTTTACCGTATTTGCGGATGGGCACGGAGCTCAGGAAGGTGAAAATAATAATGCAGGCGGTTTCGGCAACGAAAATGGAGCTATAGAAGGTATCGTCACCGAGCACGTAGCGGCAGTAGTAAGGCAGCGCGATCCCTACCACGGTGTAGTACACGCTTTGCGCGGTCCACAGGATGGCGCTGGCCCAGAAGTACTGGTTACGAAAAAGCGCGGAAAGCTGGGTTTTTACCGGTACGTTTCCCTGTTTCTCTCGCGCTTTGATGACCACCTTCTCTTCGCATTTATAAAAGCAAAACAGCAGCAACAGCAGCGCCAGAAAAGCCCAAATAGACATGGTTTTGATCCACGCCGCCTGATCGTCGCCAAAGTACTTCACCAGCGGCAAAGTGCAGGCAACGGCGAGAATACGACCAAAAGGCGACATCGACATTCGGGTGATGCTGAGCATATCCCTTTCCCAGGAGGCGCGGGTCATCATCGCAGAGAGGCTGCCGTAGGGGAGGTTGATGGCGGTATAGCACACGGTGGTGCAGAAATTATAGGCGACCAGCAGATAGAGAAACTGCAGCGTGCCGGTGGTCTGCGGGACGGTGAACAGTAAAATTGCCGATACGGCGTAGGGCACGCTCATCCACAGCAGCCAGGGGCGTGATTTACCCCAGCGAGAGTTCGTGCGTTCCACCATCAGGCCCATGATGACATCGGAAACGCCGTCAAACAGACGTGAGATCAGCATCACCAGGCCAACGGTGGCGATGCTGATGCCGACATAGTCGGTATAAAACAGGGTTAAAACCGTGCCGATCATGCCGAACACGACGTTACAGGCGGTATCGCCGCCGCCGTAAGCGATTCGGGTAGCCCAGCTTAGCTTATCGCCGCGTGCTGCCGCGGGAGAGAGAAGAATCTGCTGTTCACTCATGGTCAATTCCTTTGTCTGGAAGGACAAGTCAGGACCTCTGCGCCAGTTCCACCGGCACGACCTTATCCTGAATATCAGCCAGAACATAAGGAAATATTTATTTCATTTCAATGTTTGTTTGGAATTTAATTTCTGTATATGCGAGGCGGATCGAAAAACCGTAAAAATTGAGCCGTAATTTTTCTGGCTACAGCTATCAAGCCATTCTGATTGATAAGGTTATTAAGTGTTTTTCTGGGCGACATTTGATTTGTTTCTTGTATGTATTTAATGATTTTGCACTGTGGTTTTGTGAAGTGAATCGATACTGCATGGCATTTTCATTTTTCATTATTCATTTAAATGAAATTAATTTTTCTTTTTTGGGCAGGCGTGTTTTTGAAACACGCCTGCCTTAGCGTCAACGTTTAAAATGTACTTCTGACGGGCGCGGTTGACGCGGTGGCCCTTGCCGACGGGCCAGCCGCGAAAATACCTTTGGCCGCCAGCCCGGCGACGGTTATCGCGGCGGGAATGCCAAGGATCAGGAAAACGCTTTCGAAGCTGATATTCAGCGCCAGCATCTCCGCCCCGGCAAAGGCGCTCAGGATCGCGCCCATGCGGCCAACGCCGTGCATCCAGCTGGAGCCGGTAGCCCGTGCTTCGGTAGGATAGTAGCGGGCGGAGAGCGCGTTCATGCCGGTATTGGCGCCGTTTAAGCAGGCTCCGCTGATAAACGCCAGCAGGCAGATGAGCGCAAAGCTTGCCGCGGCATAGCCCATCGCCATCGTAAACAGGCCGCCAACCGCGTAAATCAGCCCGAGCGCCCGATGTGGGTTGATCCGGTCCATTAGCCAGCCCGCAAACAGCGAGCCAAGGGTTCCCCCAGCCTGGTACATTGCGGTCATTACCGCCGCCTGGCCGACCGTTAAGCCCACCTCTTTTACCAGCGTCGGTAGCCAGCTGCCGAGGAGGTAAACCAAAAAAAGCCCCATAAAGTAAACCAGCCAGAGCATCATCGAACCGAAGCGATACTGGCGGGAGAGAACGATGCGCATGGCATTTGCCTGGACGGGCTGGGCCGGGAGGCTGAACTCGGCCTCATCGGGGATTTGTCCCGGATAGAGGCGTTGCATAATCCGCCGAATACGTTCGGCAGGCGCGCGCTTAACGACCAGAAAACGCACCGATTCCGGTAACAGCCAGATCAGGACCGGAGCGAACAGCAGCGGGAGGATCCCGCCAAGCAGCATCAGCGAGTGCCAGCCAAACTGCGGGATTAGCCAGGATGCGGAGAAACCGCCCGCCGCCGCGCCAAAGGTGAAGCCGCAAAAAATAATCGTAATCAGGAACGAGCGCTGGCGCTCCGGCGCATACTCTGACACCAGGGTGCCGATATTCGGCATGGCGGCGCCTAATCCCAGCCCGGTCAGGAAGCGGAAAACCATCATCTGCTCAATATTTTGTGAAAGGGCGGTGGCGATGGTCCAGAAGCCGAAGAAGAAGACGCTATTAATGATAATTTTTTTCCGTCCCAGCCAGTCGGCGAGCGGCCCGGAGAAAATGGCCCCCAGCGCCAGGCCTATCAGCGCGGCGCTGATGACAAAACCGAGTTGGTGATTGCTTACTCCCCATTCCTGCTTCAGCGTCGGGGCGATAAATCCCATGATGGCGATATCAAAGCCGTCCAGCGCGATAACGCAGAAGCCTAAAAACACCACCAGCTTCTGAAAGCGGCTTAGCGGATTGGCGTTGATTAACTCCCTGACGTCCAGGCGTTGAGTCTGTGTCATGGGACTCTCCTTATGCGCAAGGGCGCAGGTAGGACTGCGCGGCGTTAAACAGCAGCTGAGCGCGAGCGAGCGGCGGCAGCGCACCCCGATCGCCGCTTAGCGGGACCTCGATGGATACCGGCAGCGTGGCCGGAAGCGCCGCCATCAGACCGTGCAGGTCGAGTCCGCCTTCGCCGGGGACCTGGCGCGCGGCGCGGGCCTGGTAAATCAGCTCCTGCTCGTCAGCGGGGGGTTGCGGTGAGGCATCGCAAAGCTGCATATAGTTGAGGCAATTTTGCGGTAGCGCCGCGATCGTGGACAGGGATTCGCCGGCCCGCCAGAAGTGAATAGCGTCAATCAAAATACCGATATCGCTGCGGCCGCTGGCGGTGATGAGCGCCCGGGCTTCGGCAATGGTGCGCAGGTGGGTCCAGGGCATGGGCTCCAGGTTCATGGTTAATCCATGCTCCTGGCCGGCTTCGGCAAGCCGGGCGAGATTTCCCGCGCTGCGCGCGCGGTTATCATCGTTTCCTGCCACTAAAACCTGCTTTGCGCCAAGGCGCGCGGCGGTAGTAAGAAAAAGCTGCAAACGAGCGTCCACTGAAAAATCGGGCGTCAGGCGGACGATCTCAACGTCCGAAACGCGAACGCCGGTTTCCATCAGCGCCGCCAGGGTATTGCGTACGGCGGCGGTGTCGCCGAGCATGTCGTAATCCGGATCTGACGGGGTTGCGGGAAGCAGGCGCAGACCAACGTGGGTGAATCCGGTCTGGGCCGCAATGCGTACCTGTTCCGGCGGCGGAACGTCGAGGAGGGTAAGCGCGGCGAGTGAGAGGGTTCGCATGTTCATAAAGGACTCCAGTACAGTTGCAGGTGATTGTTGTTATGCGTATTGCCGTCCCTGGTGGAATGCTTTTACTGCGTTGTTTTATTGAGATTTTCTGCCAGGTTTTTTCCGACCAGATAGCCAAAAGTCATGGCCGGACCCAGCGTGATACCGCCGCTGGGATAGAATCCCCGCATCACGCTCGACATATCGTTGCCGATGGCGAAAAGCCCCTGGATCGGCTGCCGCTGCGCGTTGAGAACACGGGCATTTTCATCGGTGATTAGTCCACTGAAGGAACCCAGCGAGCCGGGCAATATACGTACCGCATAAAAAGGCCCATGGCTGAGTTTCCCGAGCGTGGTGTGGGGCGAGCGGCTGGCGTCACCCTGCGCGCGGTTATAGGCCGAGGCGCCGCGCTGAAAATCCTTATCCTCTCCCTGGTCTACAAAGCCGTTAAACCGGGCGATCGTTTCCGTTAGCTGCTGCGGATTGATGGCGCATGTTTTCGCCAGCGCTTCCGGCGTCTCACCGACGTACAGATAGCCGGTCCGTCGCCAGGCCTCGGGGGTAAACGGGAAGGGGCGAGCATGGCCCAATCCGTAGCGCCGCAGCGCACGGCCGTCGGCAATTAGCCACGCCTGCGGCGTTTCGCCCGACGGCGTCGCGTCCAGCAGCGCGGCAATAAAATCATGATAAGAGTCGGCTTCATTGGTGAAGCGTTTACCGTTAGGCAACACGGCAATAAAGCCGGGCTTAGCGCGCTCAACCAGATGCGGGAACGGCAACTGCAGTCCGCTGGCGAGGGTAACGCGCGACACCGGCGCCCAGGCCATGGCGTGCCTGAGTGAGGTATCAAACTGGCCGCCGACCGCTTCGCCGAGCCGAATGCCATCCCCCTGATTGCCCGGGGGCGCGGCGGAGAAGTGGCCGTAGCCGCTGGCGGCGTGCGGCACATTTTCGGCCAGACGCTGCCTATCGTGAGGAAAGCCTCCGCAGGCGAGGAGCACCGCGCCGGCGCGAACCTTCAGCGCGCCGCCGTCGCTGCGTAATATCGCGCCTGCAACGCCGTTGTTGTCGGCAAGCAGACGTTCTACCGGCGCGTTAAGCTGAAAATTAACCCCCGCATCCAGCGCCGAACGCAGCAGGCGGGCGACCAGCGCGTTGCCGTTAACCAGATGCTGTCCGCGACCGGCGCGTAGCCGCTGCCAGCCGTGACGCAGCAGGCGGCGGGTCGCATACAGCGCCGAGCCCGGTGAGCGGGTCGCGTTGAAAAAGTGCGCCATGTCCGTGCCGCCGGCAATGCCCATACCCGCAAGGCTGATGGTCTCCAACGGAGGCCGCAGGCGATGCAGCCAGTCGCCCAGCAGCCGTCCGTCAAAAGGCTGCGCCGTGACCGAGCGGCCGCCCAGCGCAGCGCCCGGTGAAGCGTGAAAATCGGGCATTTTGCTGCCGGAAAGAAACTGCACGGCGGTACGGCGGCGGAAAAAGTCGATCATCTCCGGTCCGTACTGTAAGAAGGCAAGCAGACGCGCATCGGCAGGCTCACCGTCCATTTCATGGCGTAAATAAGCGAGCGGCGCGCCCGGTTCTTCTTCAATCCCTTCTTCACGAGCCAGCGGGTTACGCGGGATCCACAGCCAGCCGCCGGACCAGGCGCTGGTGCCGCCAATGACCGACTCTTTCTCCGCAACCAGTACGCTGGCGCCGCCGAGCGCGGCGGTGACGGCGGCAGAGAGCCCCGCCGCGCCGGAGCCGACGACCAGAACATCCACGTTCATCTGCCCGCTCATGACCCTCTCCTTATTGCAGTGGTGAAAAATCAGTGGGGCGCAGAAGCACCGACTCCAGACGCTCGACGGCGGCCAGCTCGCGGTTTTTGCGCGAGAACGTCAGCCAGCGTTCGTCCTGCGCCATGCGCGCCCGACGCGCCAGGCGATCGTCCAGACTTTCATAGGCCCAGATATGCACCACCTGATTGACCACGCCAATTTCGGTAAAAAAGAAGCCGATGAGCTTACCGAGGTGCTCGGTTTGCACGGCGTAAGCATCGCTTTTGTACAGCGCCAGCCAGTCGGCCATTTTCAGCGGATTGATGGTGTAGGTGCGTTTTTCATAGATCATGATTTTCTCCTGTTTATAGTGCGTGTTGTTGCGCCATATGGCTGGCTGAGAGATAGCCGAAGGTGAGCGCCGGGCCGAGCGTAATACCTGGGCCGGGGTAGGTTCCGGCCATCATCGAATCCATATCATTACCCACGGCATAGAGGCCTTTAATCGGTTCACCGTGCTGGTTAATGACCTGAGCATCGGCGGTAGTGACCAGGCCGCGCGAGGTACCGAGATCGCCGGTATAGAGGGTGACGGCATAAAACGGCGCGCGGGTCAGCGGAGCGTTACAGGCGTTTGGCCGGTGGCCGGGGTCGCCCATCGCGCGGTTATAGCTGTTGCCGCCTTTGGTGAACGCCGGGTCGAGGCCCTGAGCGGCGTCGCGGTTGTAGCGAGCCACCGTGTCAGCGAGCGTCTGCGGATCCAGGCCGAGCCGCTGCGCCAGTTCAGGCAGCGTATCGGCCTTATGCAGATAGCCCGCTTTCACCAGCGCGTCATTATTGACCGGGGCAGGGCGCGCCAGGCCGAGGCCGTAGCGCTTCATGGCCAGGGCGTCGCAAATCAGAAAGCAGGGCGCATTTTCTGCCCGGCTTTGCATGGCGCTGGCGAAGTGGTGATAAGAGTTAGATTCGTTCACGAAGCGCACCGCGCGCTGGTTGACGGCAATCACTCCAGGTTTGGCGCGATCGGTGACCAGATGAGGGAAGCGCTCTTGCGTGCCGTCGGGATGCTGTAAAACCGAGACCGGCGCCCAGAAAAAGTTAGACGGCAGGTCAGCCCCTTCCCGGGCATTGACCGCGGCGGCAAGGCGCAGCGCGGCGCCGTCGTTGGCGGCGGGGGACATGGTGTAGTGCTCGCGGGTCTGGGGGCGATAGCGTTCAGCCAGCCTGCCTGCGGCAAAACCACCCGCCGCCAGTACCACCCCGCAGCGGGCTTCAAGGGCCTGCTTTTGTCCCTCGTGCTCAATTTCTACGCCGGTCACCTCGCCATTGCGTTCGCTCAGCGAAAGCACGTTGACGTTGAGCCTGAGCTGCATACCTTTGCGAAAGGCGAGCGTCGCCATGCGGGCGATCAGCGCGTTGCCCATCGCCAGGCGGGTACCGCGAGGGTACCGCAGGCGATCGCGACCGAAGCGCAGCAGCAGTCTGCCGCAGTGCGCGAACGAGCGCGGGGAGCGGCGCATATCGAGAAAGTGCTGGATATCAACCCGGTTAACCATCATCCCGCCAAACAGCAGCATTCCCGGTGGGGGAGAGCGGAGGTCGCGAAAATGCGCACCCAGTTCCCGTCCGTCAAACTCCACCACCTCCAGCGCCCGCCCGACATCGACGGCGCCGGGCTCATCCGGGTAATAATCCGGAGAGAGCGGGCGCAGGCTATATTTCACCGCGCCCTCTTTTTCAAGAAACGCCAGCGCCTCGCGCCCTGAAGCGATAAAGGCATCCACCAGATCCTGACGATAATGAGGCTCACCGATAATCGTCCGCAGATAGGTTTCGATGGCCTGCGGGCTGCCGCCCACGGCCATTTTCCGCGCCTGATCGCTATCGTGGATCCACACCGCGCCGCCGGAAATGGCGGAGGTGCCGCCAAACAGCGGGGCTTTTTCCAGCATCAGCACCGACAGTCCCTTACAGCTGGCGGTCACCGCCGCGGCAAAACCTGCGGCGCCGCTGCCGATAACGATGACATCCCAGCTTTTCATGCCGCCGCTCCTTGTTCCTGCGCGATGGCGCCGATGAATTGCCCCATCAGTTTCATCTGCGCCAGCGCCATCTCCGGCCCGGTCTGGATCGCGCAGCCGCGATCCCGGGCGAAGGCGAGGAGCGGGGTGATGATCGGGGCGGTCACCACGTCGGCGACATGCGTGGATAGCGGAAGGGTTTCCAGCAGCGTCTGCGGCAGCGGCAACGGCTCGAAACCGGCCATTCCCGCCGGGGAACCATTCACCAGAAAATCCAGGCCGGCAAGCGTAGCGGGCAGGTCGACGAGATGAACGTGCGGAAAATGGGTGGCCAGCCGGTTATGCAGCAGCTGAAGGGTGGCGGGATTCTGATCATAAAGGGCCAGCTGGCGGATACCCGCTTCGCAAAGCCCCCACGCGATAGCGCTGCCCACACCGCCGCAGCCGGAGAGCAGCCCCTTTTTACCGGCGGCGCTAAAGCCGTGCGCCTCTGCGGCAAGCTGAAAACCGACGCCGTCGAGCATATCGCCCTGTAAACGGCCATCGGCCAGCTTACGGATGACGTTAATGGCATTGAGGTGCTGAGCTCGTGGGGTTAACTCGTCGACCAGGGCGGCGGCCCGCTGTTTGTGCGGAACGGTGACCAGGACGCCGCTCATGTTGTGCCAGCCGCGCAGGGCCTGCAGAAAGTCAGCAACGGCTTCGGGGGCGATATCAACCGGGATCATCACGCTGTCCAACTGCTGGTCAGCAAAGAAGCGGTTGAAATTCTCCGGCGACTTAACCTGGGTAATCGGGTGGCCGAGGACGGCGACGACCTGAGTGAATCCACTGACCATTTCAAACCTCATTTTGTTAAATGAATGTTGTGAAAGTATTTCAGCGGAAGCTGAGAGCGACAACGCAGAATTCGGCCATACTGGTTGTTAATCGCACTACCACTGCGATAATCGCGCTAAACTGATTGTATTGTTGCGAAAGTGTGAACAAGTATGCAAAACCAGATTCATACCCGCGATCTGATCGTCGGCCTGCAAAAAGGGCTGGCGCTGATCCAGCTATTTTCAAAAGAGTTCCCCCGGCTCACCGTGCCGCAGGCGGCGAAAATGAGCGGCCTGACGCAAAGCGCCGCGCGGCGCTTTTTCCTTACCCTGCTGCACGAGCGCTATCTGCAAACCGACGGACGTCATTACTGGCTAACGCCTAAAGCGTTAAGGCTGGGGCAGGCGTATGTCGATTCGGCGCAGTTCCCACGCATGGTACGACCGATCGTGGAGTACATCGCCAGTCGGACGGAAGAGCACGCTTCGGTCGGCGTGATAGATGATGACGAGCTGGTGTATATCGCCCGCAGTAAACACACGCCGTTTAACTCGACTTCAGTGCGTCTGGGGGAGAGAGTGCCGATTTACTGTACCGCCGGAGGGCGACTATGGCTGGCTTCCTTGGCGGAAACCGAGTGTGAAACCGTTTTGCAGCGGATCCGCCGCGAGCAGCGTACGCCCTATACGGTGACGGACGTGGCGGCGTTAATGGAAAAGATCGCTCAGGTTCGTCGCCAGGGATACGCCGCGATTGAGCAGGAGTTTGAAATTGGCATGCTGGTCCTGGCCGTGCCGCTGTCAGATCGGGAAGGGCTTTACTGGGGAGCGCTGAGTTTAACCAGCCATCAGTCAAGAACCTCGATTGAGGCACTATGCCGCGATCATCTGGATTTGCTCTATAGCGCTCAGGCGATGCTGGTGGGTTAAAACCAAAGGCGCAGACGATTCACTCATCCTCGTGCCGAGAGAGCTTACGGTAGGCAAAAAAAAGGGCAGGAAGAATCCTGCCCTGAGAATGACGAACCGATATTAGGCGGTGATGCTGTTAGTGAAAGTGTTCCACTCGCCCGACAGGTCGTGCACAGAATTGCTCCAGTTTTCGTTGCTTGAGGCAACGAAATCCTGCCACGTAGATGTGCCGCTCAGGTAATCACCGAACGCAATGGTATCGTTAACGATGGCATTGGCGATGGTAGCACCTGCGGAGGTAATAAAATCGCTCAGATGGCTTGCTGTATTATTAATAATGCTGGAAATGCTGTTAGCAATGCTGCCGAACACATTAAAACCACCAGAAATAGATTCCATTTCGCCAATAGTTAATTCTTTCATTGGTATTCCTTGTTAAGTTTGATTAATTTTTATTAGTGGGTCTCTTACCCACGGAAGAAATACTAACACTCTTAAATTATGTTAATCCAGAGTGTTAATATGTGAAATATTCAATTTCATACAAATTTAATAAAATGAAGTTTTCTTCAGAGATAACGGCGTAAGCCATGAGTATGAATTTTTTATTCGGCACATCTGGCTTTAATGTGAAATTGCATGAGGGCCTTATAAAGAAAAACGCGCTGAAAGTGGTTGCAGGCGGAAATAAGACGGACAGCTTTTTTTTCATTGAAAACTTTACTATTGTTCAATAGAGATGCTATATGAACCGGAGAGAAAAATATTCATGGCAAAAGACCGCCTGTTCGTGCGGAGGAGGGGAGGGCAAGAGAACATCACCCTGGCACCATACCTCACGTTAATATGTTAATTTTCGATTTCACATTCGCCCACCGGGAATGAAGGAAGCGCAGCCCGCTGAATGAACGAGAGCCTGTCTATGGTTTGCTAACCCGAATGACGTCAGCGTTCGACGAAACAAAAATTTCGCGATATATCTCTTATACTATTTTGCGCACAATAAATTTATTTACCGTATATATGCAGCTAAACCACTCGGCGCCGTACGGGGTAGCGCGGCGGCGGGATTCATATCTCAAAGATACCATTGCCGACCGCAGTGGGAAAACCGTGCTTAGCGATGATTCGTTAAACAACGGAATCATTAGCCGGTATATAGTGCTCATTTTATTGACAGTACCAGCGTTAAAACCAATTTTAATTCATCTAAATAAACGATGGCTGCAGGATAATGAATTGCTGCTGATGAATCTGATGCGGCTATTTGTCGAAACGAATTGGCAGTACTGCGTGACTATTATCGCATCAGTATGGCTAAACGCGTTCCGGCAGTAAGCGGAGAAAGGCATGTACGGGGGGCGTCTTTGATCGAGGACGCTGAAGCGGAATTTAGCCAGGGGCAGAGAAAGCGTTGAGAGGGTTGAGGGCACAATCTCAGAATAATAGGGTGGGGAGAATGATTTACAACCATCGGCGATGCGAGATTAACAGGGGGAAATAAGTAATGGCGTATCGTGCGATACGCCATTGAGAGACACTATCTGACCATGGTCAGCAGGTTGTGTGAATCCGGCACCATAAAGTCGACGGACATCATCACCGACAGCGCGGTAATGGCTACGATGGAAAAGACGAACAGCTTACGCGCCCAGACTTTATCATCCGCCACTTTATAACCGCGCAGCGCCATTCCGAGCCACCAGACGCTCACCGCCGCAGCGACAACCAGATATTTATATCCAGCGTAGCCGCCCAGGGAGAGCATCAGCGTGGCAACGGCGAAAGCGATGATGTAAACGGTGATATGGTTTTTCGCTACCGAAATGCCTTTCACTACCGGCAGTACCGGAATGTTCGCTGCCTGATAATCCTTGAAGCGGAAAATCGCGATAGCGTAAGAGTGAGGCATCTGCCACAGGCTGAAAATCGCCAGCAGAATCGCGGCACCGCTGTCAAAATCACCGGTAACCGCGCAGTAGCCAATCACCGGCGGCGCAGCGCCGGAGAGAGAACCAATCAGCGTGCCGTAGACGGAGTGGCGCTTCATGTACAGGCTGTAAACGCCGACATAAACCACGAACCCCATCACCCCCAGCCAGCAGGCCAGGGGATTCGCGCCAAACCACAGGAGCATGAAGCCAGCAATACCCAGCAGGGTGGCGTATACCAGCGAAGCTTCTGGCGAGATCAGCCCTTTGACCAGCACCCGGTTTTTCGTCCGTTCCATCTTACGATCGATATCACGGTCGATATAGTTGTTGAAAACACAACCCGAGGCGACCACCAGGGATACTCCGAGGAGCGTCCAGATAAAAAGCGGATAGTCGATGTGGCCCTTGGAGGCCAGCAGGAAACCGCCAATCACGGAGATCAGGTTGCCAAAAATAATGCCTGGTTTCGTTACTTGCAGGTATTGCTTAAACATACTCGCCGCTCTTAGTGCATCATCATGTTGTAGTTCAGGTTCCACATAATCCAGATGGAGCCGACAACTACGATAGCAATGATGATTACGGTGAAGATAAATGCGGTCAGGTTCCAACCTTCGTCCGATTTACTGTTCATGTGCAGGAAGTACACGAGGTGTACCACAATCTGCACAACCGCAGTGACCAGGATGGTTCCCAGAATAGCCGCATGCGATGCAGATCCACTCATCACCATTGCAAACGGGATAACCGTCAGAATGATCGACAGGATGAAACCTGTCATGTAGCTCTTCACGCTGCCGTGAGAAGCGCCGCTATGATCGGTAGAATGACTCATTACATCGCCCCCATCAGATAAACAACAGAGAACACGCAGATCCACACGACGTCCAGGAAGTGCCAGAACAGGCTCAGGCACATGATACGGGTGCGGTTCGTGCTGGTCAGGCCGCGACGAGAAACCTGAACCATCAGCACCGCCATCCAGATCAGACCAGAGGTCACGTGCAGACCGTGGGTGCCGACCAGCGCGAAGAACGCTGACAGGAAGCCGCTGCGATCCGGGCCCATACCTTCAACAATCAGGTGATGGAATTCATAGAGTTCCATCGCGATGAACCCAGCCCCGAAGAGGAAGGTCAGCGCCAGCCAGGAAACCACCTGGCTCTTGTTGTTTTTGTACATGGCGATAGCCGCCATGCCGTAGGTGATGGAGCTGAACAGCAGCAGCGCGGTTTCAACCAGAACGAACGGCAGTTCAAAAATATCTTTACCGGTCGGACCGCCCGCCGTGCCGTTCACCAGAACGGCATAGGTAGCGAACAGAGTGGCGAAGATAATGCAGTCGCTCATCAGGTAGATCCAGAAACCGAATACCTTCATCGGTCCTGTATCATGGTGCCCGTGTTCGTGCGCGTGGGCGTTATGCGCAAGAGTATCAGTTGCCATTTTTCAGCCCTGCTTTGTTAATCTCATCGAAATGCTGATTTTCCAGTTTTTCGACTACTGCAACCGGCACGTAGTAATCCACGTCCTCGTCAAAGCTCTTAATAATCCAGGTCACCAGGATACCGACGAAGCTTGCAATCGCCATCCACCAAATATGCCAGATCATTGCGAAACCAAACACCGTTGCGAAAGCAGCAATCACGATGCCCGCGCCGCTGTTTTTCGGCATATGAATCTCTTCATAGCCAGCCGGTTTCTTATACGCGTCGCCTTTTTCTTTCATTTCCCAGAACGCGTCACGCTCGTGAACGACAGGAACGATAGCAAAGTTGTAGAACGGCGGAGGAGAAGAGGTTGCCCACTCCAGCGTACGGCCGCCCCACGGGTCGCCGGTCAGGTCACGGTTCTGCTCGCGATCGCGGATAGACACGTAGAACTGAATCAGCTGGCAGAGAATACCGCAAGCGATCAGCGCCGCACCGCAGGCTGCAACAACCAGCATCGGGTGGAACTGCGGGTCAATCTGCTGGCTCAGGCGACGGGTCATGCCCATGAAGCCCAGTACGTACAGCGGCATAAACGCGACGAAGAAGCCGATGATCCAGAACCAGAAAGCGCGTTTGCCCCAGGTTTCGTTCAGGGTGAAGCCAAAGGCTTTCGGCCACCAGTAGGTCAGACCTGCGAAGCAACCGAACACCACGCCGCCGATGATGACGTTATGGAAGTGCGCGATCAGGAACAGGCTGTTGTGCAGCACGAAGTCTGCGCCCGGTACCGCCAGCAGTACGCCGGTCATACCCCCTACGGAGAAGGTCACGATAAAGCCAATCGTCCACAGCATTGCTGAGTTGAAGACGATACGGCCCTGGTACATGGTAAACAGCCAGTTGAAGATCTTAACCCCGGTCGGGATAGCGATAATCATGGTCGTAATACCGAAGAAGGCGTTTACGTTCGCGCCCGCACCCATAGTAAAGAAGTGGTGCAGCCAAACGATGAACGACAGAACGGTAATACACACTGTTGCCCATACCAGCGAGGTGTAGCCAAACAGACGCTTACGCGAGAAGGTTGCGGCGATTTCGGAGAAGACACCGAATACCGGCAGAACCAGAATGTACACTTCCGGGTGACCCCAGGCCCAAATCAGGTTGATGTACATCATCATGTTGCCACCCATATCGTTGGTAAAGAAATGGGTGCCCAGGTAGCGGTCCAGGGTCAGCAGCGCGACGGTGACGGTCAGAATTGGGAAGGAGGCGATAATCAGGATGTTGGCGCACAGAGATGCCCAGCTAAACACCGGCATCTTGAACATGGTCATGCCAGGGGCACGCATCTTGATAATCGTTACGAAGAAGTTAATACCGGTGAGCGTTGTACCAATACCGGATAGCTGGAGAGCCCAGATCCAGTAATCGACCCCGACGCCCGGACTGTACTCAATTCCCGAGAGCGGCGGATAGGCCAGCCAACCGGTCTGCGCGAATTCACCGACGCCCAGAGAGAGGTTAACCAGAATCACGCCCACAACGGTGAACCAGAAGCTCAGGTTGTTAAGGAATGGGAAGGCAACGTCGCGCGCGCCGATCTGCAGCGGAACCACCAGGTTCATCAGACCGATAACAAACGGCATCGCTACGAAGAAGATCATGATAACGCCGTGGGCGGTAAAGATCTGATCGTAGTGGTGAGGCGGCAGGAAGCCTGCTTCCCCGGCCGAGGCCAGCACCTGCTGGCTACGCATCATAACGGCGTCAGCGAAGCCACGCAGCAACATGACGATTGCTACGATAACGTACATGATACCGAGACGTTTGTGGTCAACCGAAGTCAGCCACTCATTCCAAAGGTAGGACCACTTACCGAAGTAAGTGATGGCCGCCAGAAGCGCCAGTCCCCCAATGATAATTGCAGCCACCGTAACCACAATAATGGGTTCATGGTAGGGCACTGCATCCAGTGTAAGTTTTCCGAACATCGTTTTCTTCCTCGGCCCCTTAGTGAGCGGTTTCCGCGTGGCTCATGTCCATGCCTTCCATTCCTTCGTGCGCTGCGTGCTCGCCCTCAGGTTGGGTCATATCCATGCTCTTACCGTGAGACATAAATTTGTTAACAACATCTTTAAACAAATCTGGTTTCACGTTAGAGAAGTATTCCACTTTGTTGTATTCGCTAGGCGCAGCCAGTTTGTCGAACGTTTCCATGGAGTCCATGGCGTTCGCAGACTGTTTGGCTTTCGCTACCCACTGATCGAAGGTTGCACGATCCGGCGTGGCGATAGCTTTGAACTTCATTCCTGAGAAGCCCGGGCCGCTATAGCTGGCGGAGATACCGTCGTAAGTACCAGCTTCGTTCGCGATGAGGTGCAGCTGAGTCTGCATCCCGGCCATTGCGTAAATCTGGCTACCTAAACGTGGGATAAAGAACGAGTTCATCACGGAGTTGGAGGTCACTTTGAAGTGTACCGGTACGTTCGCCGGGAAGGCGATTTCGTTGACGGTAGCAATGCCTTGTTCCGGATAGATGAAGAACCATTTCCAGTCCATCGAAACGACTTCGATAGTGATAGGTTTTTCATCGTGAGCAAGCGGTTTGCTCGGCTCTAATGCGTGAGTGGTTTTCCAGGTCAGAACGGCCAGGAACAGGATGATCAGGATAGGAACCGTCCAGACCACAGCTTCCACTTTGTTGGAGTGTGACCAGTTCGGGCTATACTTCGCATCTTTATTGCTCGCACGATACTTCCAGGCAAATCCTACTGCCATCAAGACGGCTGGAATAACGACGATCATCATCAGGCCGAAGGCCGTCAGAATCAGAGAGCGTTGCTCCAGTCCAATCTGTCCTTTTGGGTCGAGGAGTGCAGAATCACAACCACTGAGTAATACAGTGCCTGCGATTAATGACATCCATCCCAAACTTTTATTGTATTTCCTAAGTCTCATTGAACGACCTCAATTCCACGGAATCTGGTGGCGCTTAAAGTGTACGGGCATTTTACGGGAAGGTTGCATTACTGTAAACATAGTTGGAGCTGTGTCTGCTCTATGTTAGCGGCTTCTGCTTGCCCTGTCACATATGTTACGGAGTGTGACATTATCGCTTGCAAACCTTGATTTAGGCGGGATTGATAACGAAAGGGATAAGAACGAAAGGCTTTATAAGAGAATGAGCATAACTACCCGCAAAACAACACAAATAATTAACAATTAATTATCAAATAAAAGACATCGTAAAAGCGGAAAATAAAACCTGCAAAGCTGAATCGGTTAAATTATTTAAAGATTCGCATGAAAATTGTCAATAATTTCCAGAAATCTAAAACGCACAAAACAACAAATCGGCTACGATGAATATAAAATCGTTAATAAGACGTTATAATTACGTTTAGTAATTACAACGTCCACGTACGTTTCTGCGCTGATTTAAATCAGCTCGGTTTTACGTAATGCCAGATAGTCAAGGAAGGCGCCGAGTAAAATACCCGCGACGGCGGTGAGTACGGCGATCTCAAGCAGGCCGGCAAGGAAGGAGAAGTTGGTGTAATCCAGCGCGTTGAGCGCCAGCAGCAGCAGCCAAATCGCCAGCATCAGGCAGCCAGCAGCCAGAATAATTAATGCCAGCCCGTAGGTCTGCGGAAAGCGCGTGCGCGGCATAAAGCTTTCTGAGCGCTGAGTGTGTTCCAGCGTACGCCGGCAAATTAACAGCAGCAAAATCCCCGGCACCGCGGCGACGACGGAAAAGAGATAGAAGGTAGGCCAGCCGTGGGCTTCAACAAACCAGCCGGCGATAGGCCCAACGTACACGCGCCCAACGGCAGAGAGCGCTGAGAGCAGGGCAAACTGGGTGGCTGAAAACGATTTATTGCACAGCGTCATCAGCAGCGCGACGAACGCCGCGGTGCCCATCCCGCCGCACAGATTTTCGAAAAACACCGCCGTCGCCATGGAGAAAAGGTGTTTATCGGTAATTGAGAGCAGCCAGTATCCGGCGTTGGATACCCCCTGCAACAGGCCGAAAATCAGCAGCGCGCGGAACAACGTCAGGCGCTGCATGAGCACGCCGCCGTAAAGCGCGCCGATAATCGTGGCGAACAGGCCGAGCGTTTTATTCACCATTCCCACTTCACCCGCATCGAAACCGACGCCGCGAATCAGGAACGTGGTGGTCAGGCTCATGGCAAACGCGTCGCCAAGCTTATAAAGGACGATCAGCAGCAGAATAAGCCAGGCATTATTGCGGCCGAAGAAGTCGCGTAGCGGTGCGGCGACGGCCTGCTCCAGCGTCTTCGGCACCGGAATAACGTCGCTGGGTTCCGGCGCCAGCAGCGTGGCGATAATGCAGGGGATCAGCAGCGCGGCCATCAGCCAGTACATCCCCTGCCAACCCAGCCAGCGATCGGCCAGCCAGAGCGCCAGCCCGCCGGAGACCAGCATCCCCAGACGATAGCCCAGCACGCTGATTGCCGCTCCGGTGCCTCGCTCTTCCGCGGCCAGCACGTCAGTTTTCCACGCGTCAAATACGATATCCTGAGAGGCGGAACAAAAGGCGATGACCACCGCCAGCGCTGCCATCCAGCGCAGCTGCGTGGACGGTTCAAGGAAACCCATCGCCGCAATGGCGATAAGGAGCAGAAACTGGGTCGCCAGCAGCCAGCCGCGACGACGGCCGAGAAACGGCGGCGTATAGCGGTCCATCACCGGCGACCAGAGGAACTTAAAGACGTAGGCCTGGCCGACGAGCGAGAAAAAACCGATAGTTTTCAGATCGATGTTTTCAACGGTCATCCACGCCTGCAGCGTGCCGGAGGTGAGGGCGAGCGGTAATCCCGAGGCAAAACCGAGGATCAGCAGGATAGCTGATTTTGGCTGCGTGAAAATGCGTAAGTAATGATTAGACATGGCATGTCGTGCAGACCCGGCGCGAGGCCGGGTCTGCGACTTAAATTAACGCGCGTTTTGCTTGATGAAATCGTGAATGCTGGTGTCCTGCGCCATATCGCTAATGGTATCGGTCATGACGCTATTAACCGCATCGGCGATATTTTTATTCGAGGCCTGGAAGGCGCCTTCAACAGAGTAGCTGGCACGATAGTTTTTCGTCATCTTATTGCCGTTAGCGGCAGTGGCAACGATCGCAATATCGGCTTTAGTCGCAATGTTGTAACGCACGTTGCCCTGAGAAACGTCGGCGTACAGTTTATTCACAATGATTTGCAGATCCACGGCGCCGTTCGGGCCAATCATATAGCCACGCGAGGTCATCTGTTTCTCGAGCACTTCCTGCAACAGGAAGCGCAGGTCGCGGGAGGCGGTGAGCGTAACCTGTTGGTTATCGCGGGTGACTTTCGCCAGCGCCTGATCCGGACGCTGATCGGCGCCGTTAATGCTGACGGTCACGCCCATCAGGCTGGGATCCTGCTGCGGCAGGGTGATTTTCGGTGAAACATCAATGGTGGTCGGCGGAGTGGCGCATCCGGCCAGCATAAACAGCGCGACCAAAGGAAAAAGAATTTTCTTAAACATGTTCAGGGTCTCAACGCATGGTGGAGTGGTAATGAGGAAAATTCCCGCCATCATAACATCGCCAACGGCAAGGGGAAGTGGCAACGCATGTAAATTCATCGCCTTGTGCGTTTTCTGTCCTGACTGCATCTCTTATCGCAACGCAGGCAGGGCTTTCAGGACACCGAACCACTAAAGCCGATACTTTTGCATGAAAATATCAGAGGAATGCTAATTTTTTGTTGTTTTCGCCCAATGGAAGCGGTAAAAGCGGCTAACATTTAAAGGGAATGGCGGCAATACAGCGTTGTCGGAGGAGAAAATTCATGATGATACGTGAACAGATCGAAGCAAAACTTAGGGCAGCGTTCGACCCGGTGTATCTTGAAGTCGTGGATGAAAGCTATCGCCACAACGTTCCTGCGGGCTCTGAAAGTCATTTTAAAGTGGTGTTGGTGAGCGATCGCTTCCTTGGCGAGCGTTTTCTTAATCGTCACCGTATGATTTACGGAACGTTGACTGAGGAACTATCAAGCACCGTGCACGCTCTGGCGTTGCATACCTATACAATCAAAGAGTGGGAAGGGCTACAGGATACCGTCTTTGCTTCTCCTCCTTGTCGCGGGGCTGGAAGTATCGCGTAGAAATCGCATTTGCAACCGCTGGAGCTTTTCCAGTATGTTGCGTGAAGATTTATGAGAAAACGGCCTGCGGGCCGTTTTGTTTTGCCTGAAAAATGTGCAATTCACGCATATTTACAGGCAAATTTGCTCGGGAAATGTGAAAAAAGCCGCAGCAGTGGGCGACAACCGTTCTCGACTCACAAAAGTGATGCCGCTATAATGCCGCGTCTTTTATTATGAATGTCTTCGGGATGATTCTGACGACAGGGAATGTGTTTCTGATTTGAAGAGGGCATCCCGGTTCTGCGAAGCAACCTGTTCGCGCTTCCAGAGTTGACCGAGCACTGTGATTTTTTTGAGGTAACAAGATGCAAGTTTCAGTTGAAACCACTCAGGGCCTTGGGCGCCGTGTAACGATTACTATCGCCGCTGACAGCATCGAGAATGCTGTCAAAAGCGAGCTGGTCAACGTAGCGAAAAAAGTTCGCATTGACGGCTTCCGTAAAGGCAAAGTGCCGATGAATGTTGTTGCTCAGCGTTATGGCGCATCTGTTCGCCAGGACGTGCTGGGTGACCTGATGAGCCGTAACTTCGTTGACGCGATCATCAAAGAAAAAATTAATCCGGCCGGCGCGCCGAACTACGTTCCGGGCGAATACAAGCTGGGTGAAGACTTCACCTACGCGGTAGAGTTCGAAGTTTATCCGGAAGTTGAACTGCAGGGTCTGGAAGCGATCGAAGTTGAAAAACCGGTTGTTGAAGTGACCGATGCTGACGTTGACACCATGCTGGATACTCTGCGCAAGCAGCAGGCGAACTGGAAAGACAAAGACGGCGCTGTTGATGCAGAAGATCGCGTTACCGTTGATTTCACCGGTTCCGTTGACGGCGAAGAGTTCGAAGGCGGCAAAGCCTCTGACTTCGTACTGGCGATGGGCCAGGGCCGTATGATCCCGGGCTTTGAAGACGGTATCAAAGGTCACAAGGCTGGCGAAGAGTTCACCATCGACGTGACCTTCCCGGAAGAGTACCACGCTGAAAACCTGAAAGGTAAAGCGGCCAAGTTCGTTATCAACCTGAAGAAAGTTGAAGAACGTGAACTGCCAGAGCTGACTGAAGAGTTCATCAAACGTTTCGGCGTTGAAGATGGTTCCGTAGCCGGTCTGCGCGCTGAAGTGCGTAAAAACATGGAGCGCGAGCTGAAAGGCGCCGTGCGTAACCGCGTTAAATCTCAGGCTATCGAAGGTCTGGTTAAAGCTAACGATATCGACGTTCCGGCTGCGCTGATCGACAGCGAAATCGACGTTCTGCGTCGTCAGGCTGCTCAGCGTTTCGGCGGTAACGAGAAACAGGCTCTGGAGCTGCCGCGTGAGCTGTTCGAAGAGCAGGCTAAACGCCGCGTTGTTGTTGGCCTGCTGCTGGGCGAAGTGATTCGTACCAACGAGCTGAAAGCTGACGAAGATCGCGTTAAAGGCCTGATCGAAGAGATGGCTTCCGCTTACGAAGATCCGAAAGAAGTGGTTGAGTTCTACAGCAAAAACAAAGAGCTGATGGACAACATGCGCAACGTCGCGCTGGAAGAGCAGGCCGTTGAAGCCCTGCTGGCGAAAGCTAAAGTGTCTGAAAAAGCCACTTCCTTCAGCGAACTGATGAACCAACAGGCGTAATTTCGCCCCAAGGTTTAAGGTTTGAGCAAAAACCCGTTGCCGAAAGGCTGCGGGTTTTTTTATTGCAATGATAGCCTTAGGATGAGTGCGAAAAGGCGATTTCAGTGATAGCGTTACGACAAAAGATTGTTATGCTTGAATTATGGCGACGTCATCCCCATAACCGGGAGACGTAACTGCATTGGCATAATCATGCGCCGTAATGAAGCGTGCATCTATGCACTTCTGCCCGACGGCAGAAATTCTGGCTGATAATCCGTCCGTAAGGTTACAATCAGTGCAGCGGTTTTTTTCAAATTAATCCAGGAGACGGAAATGTCATACAGTGGCGAACGAGACAACTTTGCACCCCATATGGCCCTGGTGCCGATGGTCATTGAACAGACCTCACGCGGCGAACGTTCATTTGATATTTACTCCCGTCTGCTCAAGGAGCGCGTCATTTTTCTGACCGGCCAGGTAGAAGACCACATGGCTAATCTGATCGTGGCGCAGATGCTGTTTCTGGAAGCGGAAAACCCGGAAAAAGATATCTATCTGTACATTAACTCTCCGGGCGGGGTGATTACCGCCGGGATGTCTATCTATGACACCATGCAGTTCATCAAGCCTGATGTGAGCACCATTTGTATGGGCCAGGCGGCCTCAATGGGCGCGTTCCTGCTGACCGCCGGGGCGAAAGGCAAGCGTTTCTGCCTGCCGAACTCCCGCGTGATGATTCACCAGCCGCTGGGCGGCTACCAGGGCCAGGCGACGGATATCGAAATCCACGCCCGCGAAATCCTGAAAGTGAAAGGTCGCATGAATGAACTGATGGCACATCATACGGGTCAATCCCTTGAGCAGATCGAGCGCGATACCGAGCGCGATCGCTTCCTGTCTGCCTCAGAAGCAGTGGAATACGGCCTCGTTGACTCTATTTTGACTCATCGTAATTGATGCCCCAGGCGCAAGGGTGCCGCTATACTTGTTTGAAAGAGGGCGGCACAACGCTTCACAGCGGTTTGCGCCTGAGAATGGCATTTGCGTCGTCGTGTGCGGCACAAAGAACTTAATAAGAGGTTTGGACTCATGACAGATAAACGCAAAGATGGTTCGGGCAAACTGTTGTACTGCTCTTTTTGCGGCAAAAGCCAGCATGAAGTGCGTAAGCTAATCGCCGGGCCATCCGTGTATATCTGCGACGAATGCGTTGATTTATGTAACGACATCATTCGCGAAGAAATTAAAGAAGTCGCGCCGCATCGCGAGCGCAGCGCGCTGCCGACGCCGCACGAAATTCGCCACCATCTGGACGATTACGTTATCGGCCAGGAGCCGGCGAAAAAAGTGCTGGCGGTGGCGGTATACAATCACTACAAACGTCTGCGCAATGGCGACACCAGCAACGGCGTTGAACTGGGCAAAAGTAACATTCTGCTAATCGGGCCGACCGGTTCCGGTAAAACGCTGCTGGCGGAAACGCTCGCGCGCCTGCTGGATGTGCCTTTCACCATGGCGGATGCCACCACCCTGACCGAAGCCGGCTACGTGGGTGAAGACGTTGAGAACATCATCCAGAAGCTGCTGCAGAAGTGCGACTACGACGTACAGAAAGCCCAGCGCGGTATCGTCTACATTGATGAAATCGACAAAATTTCCCGTAAATCGGATAACCCGTCGATCACTCGCGATGTTTCCGGCGAAGGCGTGCAGCAGGCGCTGCTGAAGCTTATTGAAGGTACCGTTGCCGCGGTTCCGCCGCAGGGCGGGCGTAAGCATCCGCAGCAGGAGTTCCTGCAGGTTGATACCTCTAAGATCCTGTTCATCTGCGGCGGCGCCTTTGCCGGTCTGGATAAGGTCATTTCCCACCGTGTTGAAACCGGTTCAGGTATTGGTTTCGGCGCGACGGTCAAGGCGAAGTCTGACAAAGCCAGCGAAGGCGAGTTGCTGTCTCAGGTTGAGCCGGAAGATCTGATCAAGTTTGGCCTGATTCCTGAGTTCATCGGTCGTCTGCCGGTTGTGGCGACCCTGAGCGAGCTGAGCGAAGAAGCGCTGATTCAGATCCTCAAAGAGCCGAAAAACGCCCTGACCAAGCAGTATCAGGCGCTGTTCAGCCTGGAAGGCGCTGAGCTGGAATTCCGCGACGAAGCGCTGGACGCTATCGCTAAGAAAGCGATGGCGCGTAAAACCGGGGCTCGCGGTCTGCGTTCTATCGTTGAAGCCGCGCTGCTTGATACCATGTACGATCTTCCGTCAATGGAAGACGTAGAAAAAGTGGTCATTGACGCTTCGGTTATCGATGGCCAGAGCAAGCCGCTGCTGATTTACGGCAAACCGGAAGCGCAGCAGGCATCTGGTGAATAATTAACCATTTTGCTCAAGCAGTTAACAAAAAGGGGGGATTTTATCTCCCCTTTTATTTTTCCTGCATTCCCGCCGTTGAATGTATGGAATACATCCCCATATACTGGTTTACATATTAACGGCGACGCGTCGTTGAGTTGCGTCGTCGGCTACCTGGCGGACTTTAAACTAAGAGAGAGCTCTATGAATCCTGAGCGTTCTGAACGCATTGAAATCCCCGTATTGCCGTTGCGCGATGTGGTGGTTTATCCGCACATGGTCATACCCCTGTTTGTAGGGCGGGAAAAATCTATCCGTTGCCTCGAAGCAGCCATGGATCATGATAAAAAAATCATGCTGGTTGCGCAGAAAGAAGCCTCGACGGATGAGCCGGGTGTAAACGATCTTTTCACCGTCGGGACCGTGGCGTCTATTTTGCAAATGCTGAAGCTACCGGACGGTACTGTCAAAGTGCTGGTCGAAGGTTTGCAGCGCGCGCGCATCTCTGCGCTGTCTGATAACGGTGAGCATTTTTCGGCGAAGGCTGAATATCTTGAATCGCCGGCCATTGACGAACGCGAGCAGGAAGTGCTGGTTCGTACGGCCATCAGCCAGTTTGAAGGCTACATCAAGCTGAACAAGAAAATCCCACCGGAAGTGCTGACGTCGCTGAATAGCATTGACGATCCGGCGCGCCTGGCGGATACCATCGCTGCGCATATGCCGCTGAAGCTGGCGGACAAACAGTCCGTGCTGGAGATGTCCGACGTTAACGAACGTCTGGAATATCTGATGGCGATGATGGAGTCGGAAATCGATCTGCTGCAGGTTGAGAAGCGCATTCGCAACCGCGTGAAAAAACAGATGGAGAAATCTCAGCGCGAGTACTATCTGAATGAGCAAATGAAAGCCATTCAAAAAGAGCTCGGCGAGATGGACGACGCCCCGGACGAGAACGAAGCGCTGAAGCGTAAGATCGACGCGGCGAAAATGCCGAAAGAGGCAAAAGAGAAAACCGAAGCGGAACTGCAGAAGCTGAAAATGATGTCCCCGATGTCGGCGGAAGCGACCGTCGTTCGCGGCTACATCGACTGGATGGTGCAGGTACCGTGGAACGCCCGCAGCAAGGTCAAAAAAGACCTGCGTCAGGCTCAGGAGATCCTCGACACCGACCACTACGGCCTCGAGCGCGTGAAGGATCGTATTCTTGAGTACCTCGCGGTGCAGAGCCGTGTTAACAAGCTCAAAGGGCCGATCCTGTGCCTGGTTGGGCCTCCGGGGGTCGGTAAAACCTCTCTCGGCCAGTCCATCGCCAAAGCCACCGGACGTAAGTACGTGCGTATGGCGCTGGGCGGCGTGCGCGATGAAGCGGAAATCCGCGGTCACCGTCGTACCTATATTGGCTCAATGCCGGGCAAACTGATCCAGAAAATGGCCAAAGTGGGCGTTAAAAACCCGCTGTTCTTACTGGATGAGATCGACAAGATGTCTTCGGACATGCGAGGCGATCCGGCCTCGGCGCTGCTGGAGGTGTTGGATCCGGAACAGAACGTGGCCTTTAACGATCACTATCTGGAAGTGGATTACGATCTCAGCGACGTGATGTTTGTCGCGACCTCCAACTCCATGAACATTCCGGCGCCGCTGCTGGATCGTATGGAAGTGATCCGTCTTTCCGGCTACACCGAAGATGAGAAGCTGAACATCGCCAAACGCCACCTGCTGTCAAAACAGATTGAGCGTAACGCGCTCAAAAAAGGCGAGCTGACGGTGGATGACAGCGCGATTATCGGCATTATCCGCTACTACACGCGTGAAGCGGGCGTGCGTGGTCTGGAGCGCGAAATCTCGAAACTGTGCCGTAAGGCGGTAAAACAGCTGCTGCTGGATAAATCGCTGAAGCACATCGAGATTAACGGCGACAACCTGCATGACTTCCTTGGCGTGCAGCGCTATGACTATGGCCGGGCGGATAGCGAAAACCGCGTGGGTCAGGTGACGGGTCTGGCATGGACGGAAGTGGGCGGCGATCTGCTGACCATTGAAACCGCCTGCGTTCCGGGCAAAGGCAAGCTGACCTATACCGGTTCACTGGGTGAGGTGATGCAGGAGTCCATCCAGGCTGCGCTGACCGTGGTGCGTTCGCGTGCGGATAAGCTGGGTATCAACTCAGACTTTTACGAAAAACGCGATATTCACGTGCACGTACCGGAAGGCGCTACGCCGAAAGATGGCCCAAGCGCAGGTATCGCGATGTGTACCGCGCTGGTTTCCTGTCTGACGGGCAATCCGGTGCGCGCCGATGTGGCGATGACCGGGGAAATTACCCTCCGTGGCCAGGTGTTGCCAATCGGTGGTCTGAAGGAAAAACTGCTGGCCGCGCACCGCGGCGGCATTAAGACTGTTCTGATTCCTGATGAAAACAAACGTGACCTTGAAGAAATTCCAGATAACGTTATCGCCGATTTAGATATCCATCCGGTGAAACGAATCGAGGAAGTTCTGGCACTTGCACTGCAGAACGAGCCGTTTGGTATGGAAGTCGTCACGGCAAAATAGTGATTTCGCGCAAATTGCGCTAAGAAAAATAGGGCTGGTAAGTAAATTCGTACTTGCCAGCCTTTTTTTGTGTAGCTAACTTAGATCGCTGGCAGGGGGGTCAATTACAACTCTGTTGTAAGGGCATGACAGTCCTGATATAACTGCTGCGCGGTCGCGCCACGAAGGATTCTGGTGCGATATAAATTATAAAGAGAGGAAGAGAACAGTGAATAAATCTCAACTGATTGACAAAATTGCTGCCGGTGCGGACATTTCTAAAGCCGCAGCTGGACGTGCGTTAGATGCTTTAATCGCTTCTGTTACTGAATCTCTGCAGGCTGGGGATGACGTTGCGCTGGTAGGGTTTGGTACTTTTGCTGTTAAAGAGCGCGCTGCCCGTACCGGTCGCAATCCGCAAACAGGCAAAGAAATCACCATTGCTGCTGCTAAAGTACCGGGTTTCCGTGCAGGTAAAGCGCTGAAAGACGCGGTAAACTGATCGACTTCCCCACTGGGGTCTGTGACGAAGTACAAGGGCGCATCGTAAGATGTGCCTTTTTTATTTGCCAAAATGAGACTTAATGTGACTTTATACGCACTTGTGGGCTGACAATCACCCCGTTTTCTTGTCAAAATACGTCCTCACGCGCGGCGGCCATCACATGCTATGCTGCGCGAGCTAAAGTCATCTACAGCGGAGCGTTGTTACACCATGATGGACAACCTACGCACGGCCGCCAACAGCGTCGTGCTCAAGATTATTTTCGGTATCATTATCGTCTCGTTCATTTTGACCGGGGTGAGTGGTTACCTGATTGGCGGTGGTAACAACTATGCCGCAAAAGTTAATGACCAGGAGATTGGTCGCGCACAGTTTGAAAATGCCGTTGCCAGCGAGCGTAATCGCATGCAGCAGCAGCTTGGCGACCAGTTCTCAGAACTGGCGGCCAATGAAAATTACATGAAGACCATGCGTCAGCAGGTGCTGAACCGTCTGATTGACGAGGCGCTACTCGATCAGTATGCCCGCGAGCTGGGTCTCAACATCAGCGACGACCAGGTGAAGCAGGCTATCTTCCAGACCCAGGCTTTCCAGGCGGATGGCAAATTTGATAACGAGCGCTTCAGCCGTATTGTTAATCAGATGGGGATGACGACGGATCAGTACGCGCAGGCGCTTCGTAATCAGCTGACGACTCAGCAACTGATCAACGCCGTAGCCGGTACCGACTTTATGCTGCCGGGCGAATCCGACCAGCTGGCGGCGCTGGTTTCTCAACAGCGCGTCGTCCGTGAAGCCACTCTCGACGTGAACGCGCTGGCGGCGAAGCAAACCGCAACCGACGATGAAATCAACGCGTTCTACCAGCAGAACCAGGCGCGTTTTATGGCGCCTGAGCAGTTCCGCGTCAGCTACATCAAGCTGGACGCTGCCAGCATGCAGGAAAACGTCTCTGACGAAGAAATTCAGTCATGGTACGACCAGCATCAGGATCAGTTCACTCAGCCGCAGCGTAACCGCTACAGCATCATCCAGACCAAAACCGAAGCGGATGCGCAGGCGGTGCTTGATGAGCTGAAGAAAGGTGCTGACTTCGCCACGCTGGCCAAAGAAAAATCAACCGACATTATCTCTGCCCGCAACGGCGGTGATATGGGGTGGCTGGAAGATGCGGCGACTGTGCCAGAGCTGAAAGAGGCCGGTCTGAAAGAAAAAGGCCAGCTTTCTGGCGTAATTAAATCCTCCGTTGGGTTCCTGGTTGCCCGCCTGGACGATGTTCAGGCAGCACAGGTTAAACCACTGGCTGAGGTTCGCGACGATATTGCGGCGAAAGTGAAGCAGGAAAAAGCCCTGGATGCGTACTATGCCCTGCAGCAGAAAGTGAGCGACGCGGCGAGCAACGATAACGAGTCGCTGGCGGGCGCAGCCCAGGTTGCCGGCCTCAAAGTGGTTGAAACCGGCTGGTTTGGCCGCGACAGCCTGCCGCAAGAGCTGAATTTCAAGCCGGTCTCTGAAGCTATCTTCAACGGCGGCCTGGTGGGCGAAAACGGCACGCCGGGAAGCAACTCCGATATCATCACCGTCGACGGCGATCGCGCGTTTGTTCTGCGCATCAGCGAGCATAAACCGGAAGCGGTGAAACCGCTGGCGGATGTTAAAGCGCAGGTGAGCGATATTGTTAAGCACACGAAAGCGGAACAGCAGGCGAAGCTGGATGCCGACAAGCTGCTGACGGCCCTGAAAGAGGGCAAAGGCGATGAAGCGATGAAAGCCGCAGGCCTGAGCTTTGGTGCGCCGCAGACGCTGTCACGCACCGGTCAGGAAGCGCTGAGCCAGTCTGTCTTTGCACTTCCGCTGCCGCAGGCGGGTAAGCCAAGCTACGGCGTGGGCTCCGATCTGCAGGGCAACGTGGTGCTGCTGGCGCTGGACGAAGTGAAAGCGGGTACGATGCCGGAAGAGCAGAAAAAAGCGATGATTCAGGGGATCACCCAGAATAACGCCCAGATCGCTTTCGAAGCGCTGATGAGCAACCTGCGTAAAGCGGCGAAAATTAAGCTCGGCGACATTATCGATCAGCAACAATAATTACGTGCTGCTTCGCAAAAGCAAGTAACGTGATGTCATTCTCAAAGGCCGCTTTCGCGGCCTTTTCCATTTCTGCATTTTGCCTTTTGTACTCTTTTTCCTTCGTCGCTATCGTGACCTTGCTGTCTACAAACAAGGAGATAACAGCATGAAACGAGGAATGAAAACGCTTATTGCCGCCGTACTGGTTTGCGCGGCGGGGAGTCAGATAGCGCAGGCGGCGCCTTCTGCCGGCAAAGCGTCGGCGCCGGTAAAGGAAAGCGTGCAGTCGCCGCAGGCAAAAGCGCCGGATGCGTTAAATGCGGCGGATAGTGAAGGCACCAGGGTGAGTATCAATAACGCCAGCGCGGAAGAGCTGGCTAAGGCGCTGAATGGCGTCGGCCTGAAGAAAGCGCAGGCTATAGTGAGCTATCGCGAAGAGTACGGGCCATTTAAAACCGTTGACGATCTTAAGCAGGTGCCCGGAATGGGCAACTCGCTGGTAGAGAGAAATCTGTCACATCTGAAGCTGTAAATTTTCAGCGAAAGTTTGCACAGTCGTCATTATTTGCCAGACTGAAGAGGTCATGCCAGTGGTGTGACCTCTGACCTCAAAACAACAATTAAAGATAAGGCATTTGCGCTATGCAGACACAAATCAAAGTTCGCGGCTATCATCTGGATGTCTATCAGCACGTTAACAATGCGCGTTATCTGGAGTTTCTCGAAGAAGCGCGTTGGGATGGCCTGGAAAGCAGCCCGGCCTTCCACTGGATGACCGCTCGCAACATCGCCTTTGTGGTGGTCAATATCAATATCAACTACCGCCGACCGGCGGTACTAGGCGATGTATTAACCGTCACCAGCAAGCTCGAACAGCTGAACGGAAAAAGCGGGACGTTAAGCCAGGTGGTCACCCTCAACCCTAATGGCGAAGTGGTCGCCGATGCGCTTATCACTTTTGTCTGTATCGATCTAAAAACGCAGAAAGCGCTGCCGCTTGAGGGCGAATTGCGGGAGAAGCTGGAGCAGCTTGAGCCTCGCTAACAGGCCAGCCGGAGGGGGATGTCCCGGAGGCGGTGCTGCGCACCTGTCCGGGCTTGTATGATTACTCCGTCAGAAAGAACCGGCCAGTTCTCTCTGATGGCGGTCCGGATGCCGTGTCCGGGCTTAGGCTTTCGCGCCTGTT